>Ga0172373_10001245_pt1 | contig 41480 bp, 21 predicted proteins | sample Lak10m_2_FD_114546 | JGI IMG/M metagenome (GOLD analysis project Ga0172373, IMG submission 114546) | Freshwater microbial communities from Kabuno Bay, South-Kivu, Congo - kab_092012_10m | ecosystem: Environmental > Aquatic > Freshwater > Lake | place: Democratic Republic of the Congo... | reverse complement strand
TTGAATACGATTGCAGGATATGTCAGTGACATTCTCGTGGCTTTGCACATAAAGGATGGTCTTGGTAGTTCAGGAGGCTCTGCCAGAGACAGTGCTCTCCGAATGCAAGAGACCAAGTTGCAGCGCAGCCAACAAACTACACGAGGGGCAAGTGATAGGCTCCATCGTCTACAGGGGGATTTCACAACTGCAAGTGATGATGAAAAATTGCGTCTTGCGCCCCTGATTCAAGAAGCTAAGGAGAATCTGGAGAAGGCACAAGACAAAGAGGCTAGCGAAACAGCAGAGAAGAAACGTCTACAGGGGACTACCTCTTGGAAGACGGAGGCACAAAAGAAGCTTTTTGAGCAATTGGGTGAGACCCCCGAGGCTTTCCAAAAAGTCTCAGCAATGTCAGAATCCGAAGCAGCTAAGCAATATGCTCAAGAAACAAGAAATGCCGCAAGCAATCAATCTTTGGGGGGTTCCTTCTTAGAAGGTATTGCTATTGGCGCTACAGGGGGTCTTTACAAAGGCAAATCCGATATTGCCGCCGAAGCGGCAGACAAAGCTGCCAAGATAGCAGAAAAAGAGGAAAAGGGTGAGACTAAAGCTCAGAAAGAGAGTACTCAACGTACTAAGGGAATCTTAGATATCTTGACTCAGACATTTCAACTCAGTAAAGAGCAGGCAGAAGCGTCAAAGAACAGTTTGTTACTGCAATCCTTGCAAGCGCAAGGGGTCAAACTGGATCCCGAAGTTGCAGCCGCTATCATGGGGGCCAAGAGTGAAGGGGATAGACAACAGATCCTGAAGGATGCCCAGCTCGTCCAGGATGCCTACATCCCATCCGGTTCTGCAAACTACCTTTCTTACAATGGCCCAGGGGGCGGTGCAAACCTACGCCTATCCGCTGGTGATGCTGTCGCGATTGTGAATGAAAAGGCGGGTCGTGGGGGCGGCGCTGCGTCGGTACAGATCAACATGACATTCAACGGCCCTGCGGACGCCCCGACTGTCCGTAACGCCACCGTCGATGCTCTCAAGCAGTTCTATGGTCAAATCTCAGGCACTGCGGCAACGCAATCAAGGTAACTGAATGACACAGCCTGTATTCCGTTCTGCCTTCCAATCTCCCAACGATGCCTACAACGGCACCGGAGTGCGTCCTGTTGTCTTTGACATTCTCGCTACAGATGGGGAGACAAGCCTATTGCCCGACCACCTCAAGATGGTTTTGCATGCCAATCCAACCAGTATGTCGATCCAATACCAAAAGGTGATTGAACGTATTCAGACCCGTGGCGGATATGTCGAGCAGCACTGGGGTGACGGTCCCAGTACAATGAGCTTTGAAATGACTACAGGGGGCTTTATGCGCCTCTACACGGGCCTTTCCAACATCACAGGCACCACTGACCCCGATGTCGGAATCGACCTTGGGGGAACCCGCCGTGACACCATTGCGTATGACAAGTACCTCGATATGCTGGCCCTGTTTCACAACAATGGCTCTGTCTACGATCAAAGAGGCACGATTGCCTTTACGGGTATGATTCGAGTCACTTACGATGAGGGCACCTACTACGGTAACTTCACCTCCTTTACCGTAACCGAGTCCTCCGATAAGCCCTATCAGTTTGCCTTGTCGGGGTCTTTTCAGATTCGCCGTGAGCGTTTTGAACTCCGGTCCACCCAACTCAATGCACTGCGGGGGTTAGGATGAAGAATCGTGCCACAGCCTACGATGCCCCTGCAGCGCAGGTCTATCAGGTGCCTTCTGGCCCCGATACGGACTTCACGTTTGTGCAGCAAGTCGGGAACCAACCGATCATCGGAAGCGATGCGTTGGCACCTCAACTCAGCCCCTTCACTTTCCGTATCTTGCCTCCGCTCATCTACCTCGACAATCCAGGAATCCTCGCCGGGACCGAGAAGGGCACAAAGAAAAACCCAATTCAGCTTGGCTACACCACCAATGCGGCGATCGGGAACTTCTCCGATTTCAAGCAAACGCTCAATGCGGCCAAGCAAGCTCGTGACACAGCATTCAGTGGCTTGTTGGATTCCAAGCCGGATACCCCGACACCTTCTTACGTCAAAGGTAAGAGCCAAGCCAGGCCAACCGGATCCTCCAACCGATCTTCCATCGAGCAGAGCAGTCGCGTCAATCCTGCCATTACCGATATGGAAGTGGCACAGGACATCGCCATCCAATTGCGTCGAATCCTCAATATGCCTCCTTTGATCCTCTACATCAATCCAACGCAGATGAGCATTTCGTACAATAAGGTGCAAGAGTATTCGCAACGCAGCCGGTCTCAGATCATCTATCAGACTTGGGGTGAAGAACAACCCAAACTCTCTGTCTCTGCAAAGATTGGTGCTTTCATTGCGGGTGCAGTTCAGCCGAGCGGATCCCAGCAAACAACCTCCGCACCTCAAGGTGTGCAGCATGCTTCCAAGCGAGACAGTGCAGCCTTCCAGCAGTTTATGTCGGTGCTTTCCTTCTATAAGAACAATGGCTACATCTACGACACGATCGGCCGTACCAATGCCCATCACCTCGTAGGTGTTGTGGAGATTTCTTACGACCACTTCGTCTACATTGGCAATTTCCAATCCTTCAACTGGCGTTATGATGAACAGCATCAGAACGGGGGCATGGAGTTTGACTTTGAGTTTACGGTCAGCCAGATGTATGACTTGCACGAAGGGGTTGGGCCTGTGCGGATTCTACAATCCCCTACACCCAACCCTTCCGATATGCGGTTTGCCAACCAAGACTCCCCGATGCAACCTTTGCCGGGACGTTCTGTTGCAGGTTTGACCTTTCAGAGTAACCAAGCACCTAACCTACCAGCAAATCCGGTCGCAGCACCGTCCCTGCCCGGTAAAGCATTCAAGAAGCCTGTACCGGCTACGCCGGCTCCTACGAATACAGTCCCGATGCAAGCGTTTTTCAATCCAAAGAAGGTCTAAAGGATGAGTCTCACAAAGCGACCCTACATCGGCACTTGGAAACTGAATAATAAGAGTGTCATACAATCCGTCCCCGATTGCCTCGTTTACATCAATGGAGACGTGACAATTCCCAACATGACCTCGCATGATGGCAAGCAGAAGCGGATCAACTTCCAGCCCTACATCACTCAAGTCTCTGTGGATGGGGGCACTCAGCCAGGAAGTATGTCGGGGAATCTAAGTCTCGCCATTCCACTGCATCACCATGACGCCGTAATCCGAGATGCCAACTTCGTGCTACGGCCAGGCTTGGAAGTGCATATCTACATGCGTGGTTATTTCCCAACCAGAGGGTTGTTTCGGGATTCCCCTGAGTACCAAGAGAACCTAGAAGGGCCTCAAGTGGAGGAGCAGCTCCCGGATTCTGGGCAGCAAGTTCCAGGTAAGACGGGTGCCTTGCACAGTTTCCGTGCTCAGATGGGTCTGCCTGAAGAATACAACAACAGAGGCAATGCCAACGCAATCAAGCGAGAACAAATTGATGAGTGGCTTCAATTCAAGGATCAGATCAAAGAAGCTTATTCCAGAGAACGACTGCAGGCGATCGCTCAAGCTGCCGCTGAAAAGACAGGTGTTCCTTTCGAGTACATTTGGGCCACTTTGGATCGTGAAAGTGGGGGGAAATTCTTTGTTGGGCCTAGTGTTGTTAGTGGCAAAGGGTCCAAGTATCGTGGTATGACAGATGACAACTGGGATACTGGCTTGGGTATCTCCCAGATGCAGATTGGCCCTTATGAGAGTGCTCAGAAATACATGAAGAAGCAGGGCCAAGATGCGTGGTGGCCTCACTCAGATCTAATCGACCCAAAGCTCTCCATTTGGACCGCTGCCTATCACCTCAAGCAGCAGCGGGATCGCCTAGGTAAGAAGCAATCCGCAGAGGACATCGGGGCCTACTGGGCAGGTAAATCCGACTACGCGGATTATCAGAAGCGCGTAAAGAATGTGGATGGTGCACTCGCGAAAGCCAAGGCGGAGGGTGCTAAAAAAGAGCGCATTGAAGAGCTTGAGGCTCAGAAGGCAAAGTTGGATCGTGTACAAGCTTTGATCAATACCACAAAGGCGAAAGTGGAGGCTGCCAAGAAACAGAACAAGCCAGCACAAGGGCAACCTGGAGACGATCGTTTCCCGCCTAAGAACGAGGGTATTTCCAAGCAACAGCAACAGGCTTTGGTTACGCAGCATCCTTTGGACGTTCGGGAGAAGTCACCTTTGGACGACATCATTGCCTATCCATACTACATGGTGTTTCACGGTGTTGTGACCAATGCGGACGTATCGTACTCAGGTGGCTTCCAAACAGCTAGCTTGGCCTTGGCCTCTATGCTGCACTTCTGGCAGTTCCATCAGTTGGGCCTCAACGCCTCTTTCTTTGGTAGCAGGCCCAACAATAGCAAATTGCAATCCTCTCTGGTAGGGCGTATCTTTACCGGGAAGCACCCTTACGAGATCATCTACACGCTCTTTCACGACACAGCGGGACAGGCGGGTGGTGTTGGCTTTGCCTTGGCACAGAAAACCAACCAAACGGCTCAGATTGGCGGGGAAAGCCTCTTTAGCCTGAACATTCGTTACTGGCAAAAGAGATTCTCCAATGGCCGTATGATGCGCTTGCGTCTCTATGGTGTCAATGGTATGCTCTTCAACTCGGCACAGTCTGCTTTCCTGGGTAGACTCTCAACCAGTGAGTTGTCTCAGGTCTTACGAGCCAAGTTCAATTCGGTAGGCAGTGCCCAAGGAACCCCAGCCCTGACGACGGCTGCCAAACTTTTTGGTGTTGGCAATCAGAAGATCCGCCAAGGCACAGAGGAACAAGATATCCCTGTCTCGATTCAAAGCACCAACAGCGCCAAGGATGCCTTGGAGTGGGGTCAAGAGTACGCCAAAGGCCCTTATCTATCCCTACAGGACATGATCCCCTTTGTCTCCGATCTACAGCAGATCGGACAAGCGAACCTCTGGGAAACAACCTATGAGTCGAAACTGGATGCTGCCAACAAGGTTTGCGAAGTCACTGGGTTTGAATTCTTCCAGGACGTAGACGGGGATATTGTATTCAAGCCGCCATTCTACAACCTTGATACCTCGCAGTCAAGGATCTATACACTCAAAGACATCGACATCATCTCACTCAATCAAACAGAGCGTGAGCCTCAGTACACCTATGTCAAAGGCACAGGGTCTTGGTTCAAGAATTTCGCCAACGTCGGGCCTGAAGGTGAGTTCGGTGTTGCTGGCACCTACATCGACTTCCGATTGGTAGCCCAATACGGTTGGAAGCCGCTCTCTTTTGAAGCAAGCTACTACACCGATCCCCGAGCCATCTTCTATGCCTCGATCAACAAACTAGACATTCAGAATGCCGAGTCTACCACAGCTTCAGCACAAATCCCCTTGCGGCCCGAAATCCGTTGTGGGTACCCATTCTACATCGAGTTCTCGGATTGCTACTATTACTGCAACAGCTTTCAGCACTCCTGGAGCGCAGGCGGGCAATGCACAACTTCTCTCCAACTGATCGGAAAGCGTTCCAAGTTCTACGCCCCCGGAGACCCCAACAAATCAGGTATTGAGAAGATTGATCTATCCAACACACTGCTTCCGCCGACCCCAATTGAAGTTCGGGACAAAGAGGGTTACAATCGCTTGTCGGGGTTCCCTGACGTAGTGATGGCGTTGGACCCAGAAGGCATCAATCCATTGTTCTTCTTAGCGGGGGACAACATCGCGGACCTCTCGAACCCCCAAGTCTTGGCTAACTTGATCCGAGTGGCCTCAGCGCAATCTCCGCCTGTAGTGGAGCGTGAGCCCTATACGGCAGAAACGGAGGATCCTCAGGACACCACGGGTATTTACCGTATGAAGGTATCGGAGACAGAGGATCGCCGGTTTGTGATTGGGGAATCTCCTGCGGCGGGAGTAATCTCGCTACAGGCTGCTGCCAAAGAGTACCAGAAGATTCAAACGGACTTCCTCAAGAAAGTGGAAAGTTCAGACAAGACCATCTCCAAATCCTATGACAAGCAAATCTCAGCCAAGCAAACCGAAATTGCCAAGCTGAAGGGGCAGAAGAACGCCAACGATGAGGCAGTTCAGCAGAAGATTGCAGCCAAATATGCTGAGATGCAGAACATCCTCAGGCAGAAGGAAAAAGCATTCACTTCACCTGAGGACTTGCAAGCACGATTGGACCAGAAGGTCTCCAAGAGTTCGGATGCTCAGATCGTGCTTCTCTTGTTACGTTCTGTCGGGGATCGGTATTTGAAGCAAGACGCCCACAAAATCTGGGGAGATCTCAATACGAGCCAGAACCTTCTGGAGTTGCTGTCTGAAAAGAAAGCAACATTCACTACAGGCTCGACGCCGGGCTTCTACAGGTACTTCAGTTCAGCGCACCCAGATGCGAAGCAGCAAGGGGCGGCCTACAGCTTCTCATCCAACGGCGTGGCTACCAACGCATCAGCCTTTACGCCCGGCCTGCGAGCCAAAGGGTTCAAACCGAGCAGCAAGATTGTCAAGCAAGACCCGCTGGAAGTTCTGCCAGAAGCCGAGTTGGCAAATCAAGAGAACTTCTGTAAGAAAGGGTTGCCTATCATGGTCCCCAGTGCAGATGTGGAGTTGCCGATGCCCGGAGGGGAGTCAAAGAAGGCGGTAAGGATTGGCGGTAAAGGGGGTACTTTCATGCTCCCATTACCTACTTATGCCATTCAGAGTCTTTCGTTTGCTGCAACCGAGGTGGTAACGAAACGATCCAAAGGCAGCTATACCATCGATAAGATCACTACAGAGTCGTTCAAAGACCCCCTGGTGCAAGCATTCTTACTGATTGTGAAGCGGCGCACCACCGTAGCCGACTACACCACTGCATTTGCAGCGTTCCTAGACACTACCCTGTCTATTCTGGCAGACGTAGTGGATGATATCAATCAGCAGACAAAGAAGTATGTCTCATTCCCCATCCCCGCTGTAGATGCAAAGACAACCGAACAGTTCAGCAAAGCGGATCAAGTCAAACTAGATACTGTGCTTACAATTGAAACAGCGAATCGAATCGTTGAGAACATTTGCTACTGGTACGCGGCTCAGATTCAATCTCTCTATGAGCAGACCATTCAGAAGCTGCGGAAGCAGAAGAAGGTGCAGGATGCAGAGAAGCTGGCACAGATCAATGCACTCAAGGACATCATGTCCAAGACGATTACAGCCATTTGCTGTGAGGATGCGGGGATGCCACAAGCACCGTTCAAACCTCAACCTGCCAAGTTCCTGCGTAAAGTGACAGGCAAACAGGCCAGTACAGTAGTGCATTCACCTGTATTCCCAGTCTCAGACCACAACGGATACCGTGTCACGGGAACCTACCGCTATGGCCGAGGGATTCAGATGGCACCAGACAGCATCCTAGACCAGATTGCGGCATTGGATCCACTATCCGTATTGACGCCTGCAACCATGCAGAGAGTCTCCGATGCCATTCTGATGGGTAAGCCGACCTATGAGACGACAACAACGTCTAAGAATGGCAAAGTGATCCATACCAAAAAGGAAGTCTCTAAGGAGGGTGTGCTCCAACAAGTCGCCCGTGAGTTGGAACAGGCGGGCTTCTCCAAGCAATTTCTGATTGACCGTAGCGCACTCAACCAAGACGGCACTGTCAATGAAAACGGCTTTGCCAACTTCATCGCGGATTCCAAAGACTCCACACAGAAGGTGCCTTCAGCCAACATTGCCTATTCGTTGGCGGATCTCAACTTTCATAACCAGTTGCCTGAGGTCTCGTCAACCCGAGGTGCAGAAGCAGATGTGCTGTTACAAGCATTCTCTCAAAACTTCGTAGAGGTTGTCAAGAGTCAGGACTACGGAAATATCAAAGCCTATGCCGATACCTATGCGGCATTGCCCAAAGATCAAGAGGGCAATCCCACTGTGGACGTGGTCTCGCAAGAGCAGGCTTTGCGTATGGGACAGAAGGCTTTTGACTGGAAGTTGCGGCAGGACATCCTGCGTGGGACCGTCTCCAATAACCTAAGTTCGGGACGTGTGGTATCGGAGCAGATTGATCGCATTCGGGATCTCTTCAAGAGGTAATTCGTTATGGGTGATCCAAAGCTAAAAGCAGAACTGCGGCAGATTGGTATTGAGCAGCAAGGGGTTCAATCCAACCCAGACACGGGCACCCCGTGGGCACAAGGACTTTGCCAAGTTGTGCATGTCTCGTATGAGGAGTTTCTCGTCACACTACAAACGGTGGGGGGCACCTCCCAACAATTCTTACGCACCCCCGTTCCGTTGACATTCCCAGGTGCCGGTGCCAGACATTTCCTAGGTGCAATGCCTGAAGTGGGGGATTACTGCATTTGCAGTTGGATCCCTCAAGATTCCTCTGGCGTGGGTGGCAAGACAGGTACTCGGATTCCTGTTATCAATGCTTGGATGCCCAAAGGAACCTGGACGGGTCGCGATTGGGTACCAACCCAAGACTTTGCCCCAGATGAGCATGACTCAGGTATCCCCCGTGAAGAGCTAAAGACAAAGGGAATCTTTGGGCGTACCCGGCATAAGTTGCGACACATGCAACCCGGCAACATTGTTGCATCTTCGGCACAAGGCTCTGATGTGGTTTTGGATGAATCTGTCTTGTTGACCAATCGACGAGGCAATGAGATTCGGCTACGAGATCAAGATCAAGCCTTCGTATCGAGGTCTTTGCAACAGTTTCATGCAATGGCAGGAACGCGCATCTACGGCGGCATGGTCCAAAGAGATGCCACCCTTCTGAGCCAAGCGATTGTGAGTGACGGGTTGCTCTGGGATGGATTGAAGCAATTCAGCCAGGATGGTAAGCCACTCTACACAGGACATCTCTTAGAAGGGAGCGACCTCTTTAGTGAGGGGTTGCCAGAGAACCTAGAATACCCGAAGGGGAAGCTATTACCGGCCCGTATCCTTGCCAGACCGACCAAGAATGGGGAATTGGGTAAGCCTGAGTTTCAGAGGATCTCACCTAATCTAGATCCGTACTGTTTCTTACAGCAAGGTCTTTTCATTGATGACAAAGGCTTTGTGCTCTCCAATTCCCAGATCCCGTTTGATGCAGGCTCTACTTATGGCGGCAAACGCTTCTATCGAATTGCACAGCTAAACCAAGCGGATCCTACGATCCACAACGGAGCCAACGACACCAACGTCAACTCGTTCACAGAGTACCGAATTGAGGTGACACATTCAAGTGACGGCACACTGCCGGTCACGGAACAAACCGATGGCTTTGATGCAGACAGGCTTCCTGACTCGACACCTGACTCAACCAAAGGCAAGAGTCAGGATGCTCCTGGTAAGCCGTATATCCAATGGGTGTTGGGAACGGTTGTAGGCAACGATCCTTTCAGTGAGGCAGGACTACAGCAATATGGACTTCCGTTATCCCCGATTATCTTTAGGAGCAATGGTGCCCAAGCTGGACTAGAGACGGCGGTCGGTAAGGATTTGGGGGAGCAGGCGGCCACGCTGTTTAGCCTACAACCTTTCTCGACACACCAGGAACCCAATACGTTTTGGTCTGTCAAGAAGAATGGACAATTCCGAGCCTTTGTCAGTGGCGATAGTACAGAGAACTCAATTGAACTTGCAACGACGGGAAATGTGTTGGCTCAGGCTGGGGGCACTCTAACCCTGAGGGCAAATCGGGGCGTACACATCCAAACCCAAGAGGGAGATCGCGTAACCAATACAGCCGTGCAACTGCATGCTCAGAACGGGGCCGTCAGCCTCTATGGTGGAGGTAAGCTCAAAGGGCCAGATGCAGATCTAAACCCGGAGCGACAACCCGGCCTTCAGTTGGGTGGTGATGGTGTAGAGGTCCAATCCAGTGACTTCGTAAAGGTCACAGCAGCCTCCGCTGTAACCGTCAACAGCCCGAACTCTGTTGACGTATCTGGCAATCAATATCTGCGTCTATCCGGTGGGCAGAAGGCTGCTCTCATTGCGGAAGAAGTCTCTGTACATGCCTCGGGTAAGCTCTATCAGACTATCTCGGGGCCTCTGCACAATGATCCAAGCAACGGGGCTCTGCGAGAGACTGTCTTTGCCACGTCCAGCACTGGTGTTATCGACCACTACAGCATTCCCCAAGTAGGGGATCGCCTAGAGGAAATCAACGTCGGCTCTCATCAGACCAGCATCCAGGTTGGAAATCTCACCTTCCAGACACAGCAAGGCAATGCAACACTGAAAGCAGGGACCAACCAAGTGACTCTCGATTCCAACTCGGGATTGTCTGCGAATGTCCAAACAGGAGACATACTACTCCAAACAACAGGTTCAGGAACTCTATCGGCTAATGGCAACATACGGGTCAATTCCGAGTCTGGCTCTGTTGTAGTGCGAGGATCCTCCGCAGTTTACTTATCCAGTACAGGGGGTAAAGTGGGTGGGATTGTCAGTGGGGCCGATATTGACCCGTTGACGGGCCTACCTCTCCAAACACTCGGCTTAGGTAGCCCTAAGCACCTCTTGTCGGCAACATGATTCCAGCACAAGCCATCAGTCAAGCTATTCTTACCGTAGCTCCCGGACTAGAACTGAATGGGGTGGCGATGCCTCCAATTGCGAAGGCGATAGGCCAAGCCGTCTCCGAATGGCTGGGCACGGTTACGGTGCAGGGGAATGCTGCGGGGACTGCAGGGGTTGGAGTTGTCTCGGGGATCTTCAAGATTCCCAAGCACCCACAACCTGCAAGTATCTTTGCTCTGTATGGCTTCAATACCATGTCGGGGGCCTTGTTGGCAAATGCTACATCCCAAGGTCTCGCTATCGCCCTTATGGGAGTACCATATACAGGAGCGTGTCCTACTGTTGGGGTAGGCACCGAACTATGCACTGTGCAGACAGCACTGCTGCAACCTCTGACAACTTTGCTACAAAACTACTTACCTGCGCACTTTCAGTCACAGGTACAGACAGACACACAAAACAAACTGGCCATTGCGCTCGGAGTATTGATCCAACAGCAAACATCTCTAGGGAGTGGACAGGGTACTGTAACGGGTGCCTCATCCACAACAGGCGCAACCGGCACGAGCAGTGGTAAACTGGCATGAACAAATACATCGTTTGGGGTGCACAAGGCGCTTCCGGCAATGCCCCACAAACAGCCCTTCCATCTGGAGGAATCAGCAGAGACTTCAAGGCACTGCCTTCTAGTTGGAATGCCACGTTGCGGGCCATTTCCCCGGACGGTATTGATCTCGCGGCCTCTACCTACGAGGCGGCCGTGCTCGATCAATCGACGCAAGCGGTGGAGTATTTGATTTGGGCAGCCAATCAAGCGCACGCTACGAGCCTGACAGGCAACACCCTGAATGCGAACGACCTCTTGGTGCGCACCGTTCTGGGCACTGTATTGGTAGGGACCCGGACAGTTGGGGGATACAAGGATGGTAGCACCAAACTAGCTGCAACTTCGGAGAAGAGCATCAAGAATGTTCTGTCCTGTTTGGTCAAGCATGGGGGTACTGGGAGCCACTACCTTCTGTGTGCATTTGGCACCGTTCCACCTGTTGGCAATCTGACTGACTCGGAAGGAAATGCGATTGCAGTCACAACCGTACCCTCCTCGATTACTTGCCTGAATCCTCAAACGGGAATCATTACGGTATCAACGACCACACTCAACACCCTCTTTGGAGGCTCGCTTAGCCTGCAACGTGGGGATACCGTTTTGCAAGTCTGGGTAAACCTCTCAGAGCAGACCTTCTGGTGGACACGCAACGATCCTTATGAAAAGAGATTTGATTACAACAGCAAACTGCAACGCTGGGAGCCCTTGAAGGGCGGTTCTGTCATCTCAGTTGGGACCGTACAGAGCGGCATTGATTATCAGTTGTCCCCAGCACCCTCGACGTTCGCAGTAGGAGACTACTTGTTTGGAGATGCCCTGCATCAGGACGCCTTTAGTTGTTTGCGTCTCGGGGCTGAGCCAAACAAAGACAGTCTGCCGATTGCCTACGATGCTGCACCAGGGCCGGGTCAGTTCAGTGGCGTTGTGGTGGTGGCAGAAGACTCGATTTCAGGTTTTGACTTCACGGCACAGCCAGATCTTGCTGGCATCGTGGGCGCTGTCTCGGGGCAATTGATTCTAAACCCTGCCTTCGTAACAGCACATGCAGGCGAATCGCTATGGTATTCCCCGGTTCGGTTTAGTGGCCAGAACGGCTTGGTAGCCTCGATTCTGCAACCTCTCTATGTTGCGCCCGTACCAGGACCAAACCAGTATCCTTTCTTACGGATTGGTTCTCGCTCGTACCTAACCTGCACCGTATTCGACACCGACACAGAGTTGTTGGCGGCCTCGGACCCTGCAGAGCAAGAGGTGTATGTTTCATTGAGCACGGGGCGTGTTCGCATCAGTTCGATTGCCATTGCCAAAGCAACGCCGACATCTCCTACCTTCGATCCTGCCTATTTGGGCGAGAATCTCTTTTACGATGGGGTTGCGCTCAATCAGAAACCACAACCTCTCTGTGGAGCACAGCAGTTGGTTGACAGTACGGGAGCAGTCGTACAGGATCTCTCGGCGGGCGATGATCTCTATCTGTTGGCTGCGGATCCTTTCGCGAACCAGGGCCTCGGCATGTCCGGGGTTCTGTTTGTGCCCGATAAGACGGGTGCCGTGCCTGTTTGGACAAACAACCCGCCTGTTCGGCCGGGCGGTGAAGATAGCAACCAAGATGCGGTCGGTTTGATTCGTCAGATTGGTTCTTACATCAATCAATTCCAGTTGGGCGAGAATGTTGTGAGGACCACAGCACAAGCTCTACCTAAGACGGAGATTGTTCCGTATGAAGCCGATTTGCCAGGCTGGTCTTTTACAACCAACATTGATACGGCATACATTGCTCGGGAAGGGAGTCTGTTGGGATCGGGTGCGTATGGCTCGGCAGTCAAGATCCATGATGACTTGCGCAACTCAGGCCCAGGGTACTACCGGGATACCTTGCTGACCCCTTCTCAAGTAAGTGGCAATGGTAAACTTGTCTCTATGTTGCGAGGCAATCGTTGGACCTTCGACGGTTCTGAGGTGTTGTACTTCTGTGTCGATACCGTTCCTTTCCGCTGGACCAGCACCCAAGGCACTTGGACGTTGGAAGGTGTGCGCCAAAGCCTGTTGGACGCCTTGCGCATCAATGGTGCGGGCAATCCCGATGGTACGGGGTACCGCTTGCGGGATCTAGGCACGGATCTTGTTTTGATCGACCGAGATTACCTTTGCATCAAGGCCCTACAAACCGTGCAGATTGGCTTTGGAAAGCAGACCAAGAATCTGAGCGGGAATACTGCCCTGGGATTTATGCCAGGTTGGCGCATGGATGTCGGCTCCGATTGGTGGTGCCGCGATACGGGCTATTCCTTTGGTATGCCCCGTAGCCCAAACAACCTGGACCAAACCGCGAGCACCCCCGATTATCAGGATACGGTACAACTCTCTCGTGTCATTACCGATTCCGTACAAGGGTTCCCTTTCCAATCCTTGGATTATGCTCCTTTGCGGGATCGTCCTGGATATGGGCCAGATCAGTTCTTTCGACTCACGGCACAGGCTGCTGGGCAGACCCGCTATCAGTACCTCACCAACTATGTCGATGTGGAGTATGGCTTTGAGTCAGACCGCTTCAATTGGTTGAGCCAGGAAAGTGTTACTGGGACGATCACACAGCCAACCCAGACGCTCAATCTGGGGCAGCCTCAGATCGTAGCCGAAACACTACTGGGCTGTGAGCCCAACCCAGATTCCTCTCTGGCAGTTTCGTTGGATGGCAAAGCCTTTCAGCAACTGACGCAAGGTACAGACTATTTCCTATCCGAAGGTCCGGGTTCAGCACAACTGGTAGAGACGGTGGGCGCAACCTTGCTCTCGGGTTTTGCAGGTAGCTACACTGGGGATATCCTGAGCAACACATTCCCTGCTGGGTACCCTGACTTCAGCACCATCTCTGTAGGAGATCGCCTACTTATCGGCACAGAACACCGTGTCATCACGGAAGTCATCTCAGCATCTCAGATTCGAGTTAGCCCTGCCTTTACTAGGATCGCGACTGGGGTTGTTTGGGCCATCTACAAAGGAGACACCTTTGCACAATACGATCAAGCCATCCTTTTCGATGCGGCCTATGTGCCGTTCAACCCCTTGCCGGAAAACCCACTCAAGGTCCGTCAGATCAGCCTACTGGGGAAGATCCCTGCCAATGGTAGATTGTCTAGTGTGATCCAAAGCAACGGCACTCTGACTGTACGCTTTGGGCTACTCTCTGGTGCCACAATAGCAGAATGGCAACAGAGCATCTCAGCACATTCAGCCCAACTCGTGCGCCTCAAAGAATCAACTCTAGGGACACTCAAGAACCAACTATATCTGCAAGATTTGACCAGCCAGCATTATCTGGAGACGGCATTCACGCTCCAGATCGGGACAACCCTTCTTACCCAAGGCATTGATCTGGTAGGTGTCTATACCTTTACGAATCCAACACCTGTCAATACGGCAGAGTATCATCTTCAAACGGGTGAACTGCGGTTCGGGGCCAACCTTCTCAAGAATCTTGCCGGCCAAACAGTCTATCAGGTAGAGACATTCCTGCCCGCATCCTCCATCACAACAGGTACGGCCGAGTATGATGCCACAGGTTTGATTCAACTTGCACAAGCAGACATCGTGCAGACGACTCTTTGCTATTTGTGCGAGGAACTGACAACCCAAGAATACTCCGTCAATCCTGTAGCAGGTGCCGTGACTCTCAGGCGAGGTCTACGGGCGGGCCAAGTCCTAGAGGTCAACTACATTTCGGCGGGCCTGAGCGGGGAATCCAGCGGTACGGAATACATCCAGAACATCCCCTTCTACCAGACCCGGCAACCAGCTATCCAGATTGACGACAGGCATTACCAGATTGACAAAGGAACCCATACGATCGACCCCACCGTAGAGCCTACCGTATGGGTTGGTGCTGTAGTCCAGAACTACTCAGAGCAGACTGCTGCTTGGGATCTTCAGGCTGGGATCATCACATTCAACCAACCGATTTTGGAACCTGTCCTGGTCTCCTATGCGGTCAAGGGAGCCTTTGGGGGTGAGCAGTCTCTGACGATTCCGAATGCTCCTTTGTGGAATCCTCCGTTTTGGCTTGGGACCAAAGTGTCAACCTTTAGCTTGGACGGCGACCGCACACAGGATTTCACCACAGGCACTCTGCTGCGGCTCAATAATCAGCTATTCTGGGTCAAGCAATCCAACTTTGTAGTAGGCAGAGCAGTACGTTCCTCTGCAACAACTCCTTACGCGGGCTTCAATGTGCTTGGACAAACGACCATCACGATCTACCCGGAGACCAACCACCCGGTAGGCTCTAAGAATCCTGCCCAACAAGCCCTCTGCGTGTTGTCTGATCGCCCTCTGACGCAGACAGTGGACGGACAAACCACCCAAGCTGCGCATGCTGGATTCCTGCTGAGTGTGCAGACTCCCTTCCAGCCTGTCAATCGCGGAGACACTCAGATTGTATTTCGAGGTGTTCCGATTGAGGTTGCAGGAACAACCGATCCTTTGACGGGAGTCTCGCGCTTCAATTTTGTTGCGGGGATGCTTCTGAATCTTGGCGGAGAGCCCTATCTGATCCAAGCCAGTCAAACAGTAGGCGACAAAACCATTCTTACGCTGGCTTCGGAGTGCATCCGAGGTTATGATGCGACAGAGACGGTTCAAGTATCTGCACGACCCATCTATCCTACAGGTGCTCGGGTGCTGTTGCCTCTGGGCGGTGTTGTACAAACGAATCCTGTAGAGCTTATCCGCTATGCAGACGGCCAGCCTGGACAGACCTTACGGAATGGCGTAGATTGGACTCTGGACCCGCAGACAGGTGTTGTGCAGATCAATTCGGTGCAACCTGCTTTGCTGGCTCGGGAGCGTTTCGAGGCACGTTGGACTCGCTTGTGCACGCTGTACCCTTGGAACCACAACGGCCAGACGATCTCCCCAATCTATCAAACCCAATACAGGTACCGAACCATCCCCTCCGCAGAGAATGGCCTCAAGGGAGCGGTGCTGGAAGGGAAATACACCTTCCATGCTCCAGATAGCTTCTACGGCTCTGTAGAGCCTTTGGCGAGCTACGAAGCAACTTTCCTTCAGGATGTTACGAGACAGGCACAGAGTCAAACAGGATTGCAATATCGCGGAGCCAAGCTCCCGCTGAATCAGATGGGTGTCAAATCTGCCTTGACTCAATGGCAAGAGATGCAAGTCAAGGATCGCATGGCACGTCGCTTGCTCTCCTTCTATAACGGCTTGATCGTTGGCTTTGAGCAATCCACAGAGATGATGAATGGATTGCTTGTGGGCGACCGGGACGGCAAGTTCCGCTTCTCTGTTCCTGAAGGCTATGTGGATACGGTTCAGCCAGGGTCTGAGGATCCCGTGACAGGGACGATCATTCCACGCAATGTCTACAATGAGGTGTTTCAACGCCTCGCTCAGATTGTCTACCCTGTTCTGCTTGGAGACCGAATCGTAGACCCGACAACCGTAACCCTCAGTGCAGGTTTGTTGGATGGCGACACTCCAGACAGTAGTCTATTAGCAGCCATGTTGGAGGATCAACGAGGTTTGATCCAAAACGACATCGACGATATCGTTCTAGTAGGGACAAAGCGACTGCACTTGGAATTGTTGTTTCATCTTTACCGTTTGGGGGATTACAAACAACTTTGGCAAGCCAGTCAGTATTCCAGGCTGTACCCAGAACGTACCAAAGGCATCTTCATGACTCAACCTGGGTTGGGTGCCGATTTGGCGAATGGTGTAGTGGGAGAGTACACCCCTTTCCGATACCATAATGGGACCGTTGAATCAACATTCCTAACACCTATTGCACAAGTCTCCAACCCAGTATTGGAGAATCTGACCTCTATCACGAGCATCAGCATTCGAGCACGTATGCCCAGAGCACGAGTCTGGGGTTACTATCCAACAGGCATCCCAGCCAACATGCTCAAGGCGGGGCAGCCTGCTATCAATGAGCCTTGCTGCATCAGTGTCGTTGTAGATCTGAATCAGGTGCCCGTGTCCCCTGTAACAGGATTCCCCGATTGTACCCAGTTCATTTCCCAAGGCGGCGATCTGTTTGATTTGTCTACGGGCGACTTTGAGCAACTGAGCCCCTATTGGAAGCAGACTACCTTTGGATGGTTCGCGGCGGGCAATAGTCTTGCCGTTCAGTTTGGTTCTCCAGATGGGACGCTCTTTGGCGCTTCTGCGGACACAAGGTACCCAAGTGGTGCACTAACAGGTCTTTACGTCAAAGAAGTGCTTTATGGCTGTGTCGTAACCTTCAAGGATCTCTCTGGAGCAACCCCCACTGCGGAGCATATCCTGCGCATGTCGTCAGACAAGACAGGTACGACCCTCAGCCTGAGCCAGGGTGATACGATCACCGTCTATGTCCGCAAGGATGTGACTGAGGATCTCTACCAGACCCAGAACTACCGCAACTACTTCGACACCTACACCCGATCCAGCGATGGACAACTGCTGGACCTGACCTTGCCAGAATTCTTACGAGACATTCTGAAGCAACGTCCTCCGCAGCCGATGGAGTATTTGGAAGCACAAGTAAGCTTTGGAAACACAACGACTGAGCCGACTGTTTTCCCTGCCCTACAAGGCAAGAGTCTGTTGGACTCGGGGGATCGATCCCTGCCTTATCCAGAGGTACTCAATACTGAATTGGTACGCATGGGCCAGATTTCCAATGCCATGTCGGATTTGATGCTTGCCCGTTCCCCGCTGCCGAATCAATACTACATCTACCCGGATGAGATTCTTAGCAATGATGGGCAACTGCTGACAACCTATACGGGCGGGCAGCCCCCTGCCGTTCTGTTGGTTTCGGACCCATACAACCCGGTGGGTGTTGGCAAAGGGACCGTTCAAACCGAGGATTTACTCCTGGTCCAGACAACCAACGCAATCGCGGGGTCTGCACAAGGATTCCAGAGTATTGCCGATCTGGCTGTTTCTGGGGGCAAGACACAGGTCTCTGTACCACGATTCCCGTCACGAACTCTGAAGGGTGCTGAGATCCGGTATACGTTGGACAATGCAATGGTTCACGTCTCCAATGCAGGCAGCGTCCAGATTATCGAAGATCGCTCTGGGGGTGCCCCAAACGGGGCAGCCGGAAAGTATGTCACCCTCTTGGACTTCGGCGGGGTGGGCAGTATCACGTTGGATGATGGCCAAGACGCGGGTCTCGGGGCTGCAGGGTTGGGGGGCCTCAATGCTATCCTAGCAGCGCACCCTTCCAACAACATCATCATTCGACTCTACAATACTGCCAATACTTCAGAAGGTGGCGTTGACTTTTTGAAGGGCGACTTTGTAGAGGAGTTTGTCTTTGCACAAGGCGGGTGCACTGCGACTGTAGCCGGTGTTATCGTTCCAGGCACCGTAAGCTTTGGTTGGAACAACAATCACAAGTTGGTACGCTTTATCCCAACTGCAATGGCCCCTGGTGGAAGTCTTGTAGACCTCGCTAGTGTTGCAACAACCCGTTTTGGAACCATTACAGAAGCGCCCGCAACCGTTTGGACCACGGATGCCTCATTCAGCTTCAGTGTCTCAATCGTTGCTACCTTTGGATACTCTGATGTGGCTCGAATCGGTCAGGACAGGCTGACCTTCTTGGATGCTTTTGACTTGAGGCATGCACAACCACGGGGGTACAGGCACCCAGATTCCGGTTGGGATTTACAGACCAAGCTGTTGGTAGATTCGATCCGAGTCAAGGACAGTGGGGGTGTTCTGCACTGGGTAGATTGGTCAAACTTGAATGGTCGTTTTGGATCAATTGGATGTCCTTATACATTCTTGGATTTGACAGGTACGGGCACGCTCGGAACTTTCAGCCCCGCCAGCGCCTCGGGTGCCGGTGATGAGTTTGGCTCGATCAAAGTACCCTCTTGGGAAGGTGTTGGGTCTCCAGGCAATGCTGCAGATATCCAAGCCATCCTGACTGGAGATCAAGTCTCTGGGTTCACTATCGTTTCTGGTGGTTCTGGATATGTTGGTGGAACGGTTGAGTTGGTGTTGGGGGCACCGCCTGCAGGCAGAACTGCCACAGCGATCGCCACCGTCACCTCGGGCGTCATTACTGCGGTCACTCTGAAGCTACCTGGCAATGGCTATGTTGTGGCTCCAAGTGTCACGGTACAACACTGGGCGGGCAATCAGAGTATTCAGGCTGCACAGAATTTGACCGTCTCAGCAATCCCTTCTAGTCCAGAGGATGAGACGGGCACAATCTACACGGGGACAGCCACAGTTGAGACGGATCCTATCCTGACCAACCTATCCGCCTTAGCCAACAAGATTCAGCCGGGGGATATCTGCACGATCCACACGACAACGGATGCTTTGTATGTTGCGGCAAACCATACGGGAACGAGCCTCGTCAGGCACGCCATCACCCCAGATGTTCTGGGAGGTACAACCGAGAGCTTGGACGTGACGGCGACCTTGGGTTCGGACTCTGGGTGGTGCAATACACAATTCCCACAAGTCACAGTTTGGGATGTGGGTACAGGAACAATCACCCTTGATACACTGTATCGCTTTGGTGAGGCTGGGAATACAGGGTTGCCATCAACCCCACATAGTTGGATTGGCAATCAAGACTGGGGAATCTTCCCTGAGCCTGTGAGCTACGCAATCAAGTATGGTGTGATGCCTCGTCTCTACTTGATCACCAAACTGGATGGGGCAGCAACCGAAGTTGTCTCCATGCAGTACATCGGAGGAACTGTCTCAACCAACACATTCCTGATGGTGCCTGGATCCGCACAGGATAAGAATGGCGCTTTCTTGGCTGATGTGGATTTCTGGCTGGCCGTTCAGAAAGGATTGCTTGTCTCTGGGATGGTCTATCTCCCGATCCAGCTACACCGCGTACCCGGTTTGCCTACGGATAATGTAGTGGTGGATCTGACGGCGGGAACCTGCGGATTGCGCTCCGTATTGGTCAAGACTGCTTTTGGGTCTGTGGAATACACAGGCGCGGCTCTCCAGGACATTGATGTCTATAGTGGTGCTTATGCCCAACCCAATGCAAGCAATCTGGGTTGCAACCTTTGTATCCCAAAGACGGCTGGACTTTATGTAGAGACGAGGCAAGAAGCTGTCTACACAGGTGTGCAAGCCATTCTCGATTTCAGTGGAATTGTCAACCATGCAGACTTGGGTGCTGTGCACTCCCTCGCAGGAGCACGGTGCCTCGTACCAGGAGATCAAATACGCAGTGCCAATGCCGTAGGGGTCAATACGATTGAGGTCAAGGCAGGTATCTTCCTAGAGCCATCCTTCCCGGTACCCAATCAACCAATGGTAGGAGGTGTTTGGCTGACAGACATTTTCCAGAGTGTCGCGGGTTCCAATCCCTGCAAAATCTTCACCAATGCAGCGCATGGCTTGCATGTTGGCTCCGCCATCCATATCCAAGATCATAGCAATACAGCACTCAACGGTTCTTGGTTGGTCACCAATGTCGTTGCAGCCAACACGATTGAGATCAACTACGACAACACGTTAGGTTTACTGGGTGTTGGGGGTTCGGTTTGGGGTTCGGATCAGCCCAAACTCGTAGACCGCTCCAGTCAGCCTGTGGCGGCCCGTCAGGTTGGTGTCCGAGGCTTTAGTGGTATCGAGCAAGCCGTACAGATTGACGTTCGGCGTATTCGGCGCTTCCATGATGCCAACGCAACCGTCGATGCCAACTTCCAACCCTTGCGCTATGCCTATGAGACACGCCGAGGCCGAGTGACTGGATACACAACCATCATTGGCGGGCACAATCACCAGATTGGGGCTTTGTCGGCCCACAACTACACCTTTGCTTCGGACGACCCCGACTACCGCAACGGTTGGATCTATTCAGGCACTCAACTGGGCGCATTCACTTCCAAGGATGTCAATATCCAACCTGGCGATGAGGTCCGTATCATCGACCCCAGTAAGAAACCGAGCGAACAGGTTGTGGCACGAGCAGAGGTGCTGAAGGTTGTCAGTGCACATGCCCTGTATCTCAAGAGTCCTGGGGTTTTGGATGCAGGGTTCCTATCTAACCCAACAGCCTATCAGTTCCAGGTCTATCTCAAGCATACCGTGCCTCACCAGCAATCCTGCGAGCAGTTGTGTGAATTGTTGACGAGTCGAACCGTCTTGGATGTTGTGGCGGATCGTATCCTTCTCAAAGGGGGTTACGTCACGATCCCTGCCGGGGTTGGTGCAGCAAGAATTGCAGCCTATGACACAGAGGTCAATAAACTTCGTGACGATACGGTGTCCGATTTCCGCAATCTGGGCATTCAGGTTGGTGATATTGTCGTGATTGACCCTGCCGGTGTAGTAGGTTCAAGAGATGGCGTTACAGAGCGTGGCACGAGGCCCTTTGGCGATATTGGGATCTCGGCCCGTGGCGTTGATTACCAGGCAGGCAGGCCAGCCCCAGTGGATGATAACCGAGGACATTTCTGGGTACAAGAGATTCACCAAGACTACCTCAAGGTCAGTGGCATGACGGAGTTTGCGGGGTCGCGTACTGCGGACAAAGTATTCCCAAGTAAGCCTGCTGCGCAAGCTGTGCGGGGGTATACGGTCCTGCCCACCATCCACAATAGCGCCATCACAACCAACCAGATTGAGGGTCAGGGTGACTTACGACCCACACAGCTTCCAGGCAAGGATGATGATGGTGCTCTGACTGGATTTACGCAATCCTACCAGGATACCCATTACTCATTGAGGCCCTTCAGTTACCGCATTATCCGGCCAGATGGTAAGCTCTCTGTGAAGGCGATCAATCTGATTCTTACGATGCGAGAGCGCATGCTGAGCCTGATCGAGCTATTCAAAGGAGCAGTTGAAGGTACGCATGGGGGTGACTACCATGACTTCCAAGAGTTACTGTATGGTCGGGATCTGGGGTACAGCACGGTAGCTACCGCGGGACAAGGCGTATTCCGCAATGCTCTGATTGAGGATCTACAGGGCCAAGTGGGCGTTGTGCCCTACCTGAATGATGCAGACTGCCTCTCCGTACTGGACCGTCGCTTTTGGATCGGGGATAAGAGACTGGAACGGCTGACAAGTGACGGCTCTGGGTACGGGATGGTACTGACACCGCCCGGAACTCCCTACGCGGACTACAGTGGCGTTGGGAGTGACGTGCGGCCCGTGCTGCCGGATCGTATCGAACAGGTGGTAGACTTCCAGGATCACTTGAGAGAGCTTCGGTATAGCTGGATCAGCTATCGTGTGCATCGAGTCGAAGGTAGCTTGGTACAGATTCAACGCTTTGAGCAAAACTACCAGAGCTTGCAACAGAAGATCACTAAAGCTAGAATGCAGCAGAAGGGTCTCTGAGGCAGAGAGCTTCTGGCATAGAGAGGATCAAGTATGCAGGATACGGAGAAGGATGCCCAGGAAGGTACCCCAGAAGGGATTTGGTTCAATCTAGAACCCCAGCAGCAACAACAACAAGAGATTCGCCAAGCCTTGCAGGCTGCTAGGGATATCCTACAGCAGCAACTGCAAGGGGATTTGGAGAAGTTGGCGGTGGCTAGGGAACGATTGGAGCGGGTGCTGAAAGGGGGTGCATGAACCCGCGTTAGATTGGCCTCGGAATATCCAAGACAAGTACCTCGGGTCTCCCCTCGGAGTCTCCCCAGATTCCGCTAATAACTTCATTGGGAGCCTCGGCTAAAACAAGAGGCTCAGAATTCAAAGGGATTCCCTTGATAAAGGCCATTCTGGAATTGGCACTCCTGATTACAGTCTGAAAGTCAAGCCCAGGATAAAGCCGAGCCACACACTCAGAGAGATCTCGCTTCTGAGAATCGTACTGTAGGCTCTGCACCGAAATGGAATAAACTTGGAAGGTATTGGTAGAAAACCCAATCGTGCGGGATTCTGGGTCATCTACCGAAATGGGCTCTAAGCAGGCATCCTGACTCTGTTTAAGGAGCGTCAACCAGTCTGCGGCACTTTCCAAAATGTGCTCTTGTACTGCGGGAGTCTCTGTTGGCAAACAAATCTTGGTATCTGGACCATCGCGGGTTGCCGTGAACTCCGCATACAATCGGATACCTTCAGAAGCATTTGAGCGCACAAGGTCGATTGCCGAAACTTCAGGATATCCTGAAAGGAGGGTTACCTCTTTGAGGCCCTCTTGCTCCAAAGTTTCTGTAGTGCTCGTGTCTGACATCGTACCCTCCAAAGGCAGGGCTAACAAATCTAACCCGCCTCTGACTATACCAATTGTAGACTCTAAGCCATACGCAGTGCAGACTCAATCGCCAGCTTGACTTCTACAGATGTCTCGGATAGCAACGCATCCCGGAGAATTCGTTGCACGTCAAGCAACTCGATATGCTGTCGAAGGCCAAGAACGGCAGATTCACGAACATATGCCTTTGGGTGCCCTAGTGCGGTAGCGAGCCCAGCAATAACGAGGCTTGTAACAGCATTCCCTGAAGCAAGGATATCACACGCAACTACAATGTCCCAATCAGGCATCCTGCCTTCTTTGATCTGCTGGACTAGGGATTGTTGGGTTTGACTGCAATTAGTCCTCAGCGCCTTCCATGTCATCCTTGTGAACGATCGACAAGTACATGGCTTTGAACTCATTGGGAGTCATCTTGAGCATGCGCTCACGCTGCTTCGGATCCTTGGCTCCCTTGAGGAATTCCAACTTGAGGCGATCCCAACTCAACTTCTTACCGCCTTCGGGGCGACCGCGCCGCCAATCGGCCAAATCGTCCAAGTCATCATCCTTGAGATTGTAGTCCTTGGCAATCTGCTTGGCTTCCGAAGCATGGGGACCTTCATAGCGAGGCGTCATCACGTTGCGGACATTCAGGCCCTTGGACTTGGGTGCCTTTGGCTTCGGGGCAGGCTTCTCATTGGTCGTTGAAGGCTTGGCAGGCTTCTTCGCAGGCTTATCCGGCTTGGGTGCTTCCCGGAGGTGACCTTGCGACTGACCGAGTGCCCAGTTCAGAATCTTCTTGAGGTGATCGTATCCTTTACGGGCGCCTTCAGAGGTGGCCCCGTTCTTCTCGACATGCTGGTACTCCTCATTGGCAGCATCAGCCAATTCCTTGACCATCTTATCCGTAACCGGCTTGCCGTTTGCCAAAGCATAGTTGATTGGCTTAAGAGCATCCCGAGTCTGATCGTAGTCCTTATGCAGACCTTCCAGAGCATCACCCATCCAAGAGGGTGTCTTGACGCCCTCAGCGGGCTTCTCATTGGTCGTTTCTTTACCCTCACCCTTCTGGGAGGATTGCCATTGCTTACGGATACGAGTCTGCTCCTCAGCCGGCAAAGACTTGAAGGTGACTTGATTACCCGTCGCCGGGTTACGAAACTTCTTACCCTTGATGTCGTCCTCAAAGGCACCCGCTGTACGCGACTGGCTCTCGCTGACCAAAGGAAGCAACTGATCACGCAACTCAGGATTCTGGTACGCTAACTTGATAATGTTGGAACGCAAATCTTGACTCATTTTCTCTATACCCCCAAACGACCGTTGAAATAGATACCTTCCTTTTGGGCTTCTAGCGGATCCAAAAGACCGGAAGCCCGATCCACCAAGAGCAAACAAGCCCTATCCGCAGGCGGGAACCCTGTGTGCAGTTTCATGCTGTAGATATTTCTATCATCTCCAGCACAATACAAACGCAAGACACCAGAGTTCACACAGAAGACCGTCTTACGCCCAAACTTCTTTGCCGTGACCTGATCCCGCTCGGGTTGGCCAAACACACGGCGGAATTTCTCTAGCCCTGCCCCCACTACAGGCTCCCAAGAGCTTGCTACCTTCTCTGTTTGTTCTAGCAAAGGAAGCAAGTGCGGACGCAATTCTGGGTTAGCGTGGGCCAACTTGATCACTTGGGATCTCAAATCTTGACTCATGATACAGCCTCTCAGTTAAACTTCACAACCGCCTTCTCCAGGTGCTCTGGGATCCGACTGACCCGTTGGGTAGACTGTAATGATGCGGACTGCATCCCGCCCTTGCGATTGCAAGACAACAGTCAACTTTCTCTTAGGATCGTCCCACCGATAAGACGACCCACTCGACATCACTTCTGCCATCAGACGTGGATTCCTCTGCATCTCTGTAGAGAGATCCCCCAACGACTTCTGAATCTGCTGTACCCCAATGCCACGTAGATCCATACGATATTGACTGTGGCTCATAAGAAACATCTTGCGCCAAATCCCACCCCCCATCTCTACGTCCAACGGATAGACCTTGCTGGCATCTTGATTATTGAGATCCAAACCCCGTTCAACGTCGTCAACCAACTCATGTTGCATGCTTGGATTGTGTACCTTATCGACAATCCGTTTGACAACATGGCAAGGGCCACCCGGTCTGCCCAAAGGAGGCATGTAGTCTGCCTGCTTCGTAGTCTGCGGAGCCGCTTGTGCTTCCCAGCGAGAAGCAATCCTCTGGGCAAGCTCTGCCTGCTTTGCGGGTACCGGGATGGCGGGAGTCATCACCTCATCAATCTCTTTCTTGACACCTTGAGAGACCCTAGACTTGAGGAAGTCCTGCTCCAACTTAGCCAACGCATAATTGGCTTGATCGAGCAAAGACTCCAACTGACCGAGACGCTCAGGAATCGCGACGATCAAATCACCAGCCTTCTGGTAGAGATGCTCGCGCTGTTCCTCGGTGTCGTTTTCGATGATTGCCAAACCACGATTGACCAAGTGACGCATGCGATGCGACTCGACACGAGCATTGGCAACCAATCCGTTGAGGAGTGACCACATCGCTTCTGTATTGGCTTGTTTCTGGCTTGGCATGATTGCGAGACTCTTCTTACTTGGGGTTGTCATACAGCTTGTCAAAGGTCTTGTAGTCGTCAATCAGCTCTTTCAAAGTCTTGTGCATTGCCTTAGCATCCTGCTCAGGATTGCCCGAGAGCTTGAAAGTATCATCGTGGTGGCCGTGGCGACCTTCTACACTAACGTAACCTGTCTTGTCACCCTTCGTGTAATGCGAACCCGAGAATACAACATGCATCGGAAGCTTCTTGTGATCCTTATGGTCCAGGAGCAAAGAAACAAACTGCCGCTGCTTATCATAGGAACCCTTACCACGGGGAGCCCATTCCGTATCTTTCAAAGCATCTGAAAGGCTCTTCTTTGTCAAGCCACCCGAGACATGCTCAGCGAAGTACTTGTCCGAGTCATCCTGCATCATCTGCTTGGGATCGTCCCCGCTGCCGCCCGAACCGCGAGGATTCTTCTTGACCCACTGCGAACGAATGCGCTTCTGCTCCTCAGCCGGAAGAGAGCCAAACTCAACCTGATTGCCAGTCTCAGGGTTGCGGAACTTCCTACCTTTGATGGCATCCTCAAACAACTTCGCCGTGCGAAGCAACGGCAACAAGTGTGGCCTCAAATCAGGATTCTGATGTGCCAGTTTGATTACTTTGGTGCGCAAGTCTTCCATTTCTTTACTCTCCTTTGGCATCTGTTCCATCTAACAGAGTGTTCCACAACGTGTGGAACACTCACAACAGCTATCCCTTATCGACCCTATAAGCTAATTAGTGGCCCGATAGCAGATTCTCTGCCCTAACAACCCTATCAGAAAACCAACAAACGAGAGGTCAGTGAAAAATGTCCAAGGATCTACAATTAGCATGGCCCTGCAATCACCTCATCGTAGAAGAGCGTGTCACGTTGGGTTCAGATAGGCAATCCCTTCCAACACGCATGCCTATCCTGAGTAGCACATTGGTTTCCGTCCTGGCAGACTCTACCACAATCCCACAAACAGGGCTACAGATCCCGGCACGACTCAAGAGCTTCGCCCCCGGCCCTTACGAGATCATCACGAACGAACAGGATCTCACCCTCGTTACGTCCTCCGCAACCTACACATACACCCTATTGCCGGGAACCTACCTTGCCGAACAGATTGCACAGCGGATCAACAGGCAAGCCAACCTCGCTTCTGTCGAGAGGGGTATGTTAGTCTTAGCGGACAATCAAGTCTTGGGCGATCGTTCTCTCATCCAAGTTATGGGTCGTGCAGTCTCCGGTTTACATTTCAAACAAACCGGGGCCACAGGCAGGCAACTTTATCCTGGATGGTCTCTCGTAACACCTCCTTTGGAGTTGACAGCCCGGTATCCTCGATTCAACCAAACAATCCCAACCAATCCCGAGTTGCGAGTCACCTATGTGACGGACCAAAGTAGGTGCTTGCGTTGTCAAGCCTCTGGAGTCGAGAATGACTACCGCTTTACGGTCCAAGCCTCTGGGACCGTTCCTGCGGGTTCTCTCATCATGATCCAAAATGAGGATCTACTCTATCAGGGATGCTTGAAGATTCTCTTGACACAACAGGGGTCCAATCCGTACCATCCAGAGTACGGTACGACCATCTTGTCTCGGATCGGATCCAAAGCAACAATGGCGGTAGCGGCGGCCCTCTCGGCGGAAGTGCGGCGAGCTTTGACGGCTCATCAGACCATGCAACGCCAGCAAGGCAAAGTACAGAGAATCACGCTCAAGGAACAGCTTTACAGCATCCTGAACGTGCAGACATTCCCTTCGGCTGACGATCCTACGGTATTCTTTGTAGAGGTGACGGTGCAGAACGCCTCATCCGAACCTGTCGTACTCAACATTGTCTATGCTACGAAAGGTGTACACAGCACAGTCAATGGAATGACACTTGGGTAAAGGCAGTTACTAACACAGTTTACATGAAGATTTCAGGATTTCTCTCCTTCTCAAAGTACATCGAAAAGGAGGGCAACGCAACAACCCCCTTGAAAATAAGGTTTTTACCATCCACCAAGACATTAGTTGAAGCATCCGAGAGGACCAACTTGAAGGAAACTTCAATCATGTTAGGATTGGGGAAGTGTGTGCTTTCAATGTGAACCTTACTGCCTCGCCAATCATGGATATCCACACCGTCGTGCATCAGATTTTCATAATCTGACCAAGTGTCCCATCCGTCCAGAATGGCCTTTTCAAGTTCTTTTTGATTAATCCGGGGTTGTCCTGCGTTATGTACCAAAGGCAACAGGTGTTTCTGGATTCTGATGTGCCAGTTTGATTACTTTGGCACGCAAGTCTTCCATTTCTTTAGTCTCCTTTGGCATCTGTTCCATCTAGCAGAGTGTTCCGCAACATGCGGAACACTCACAACAGCTATCCCTTATCGACCTCATAAGCTAATTAGTGGTCTGATAGCAGATTCTCTGCCCTAATCTGACTATCGGAAAACACCCAGCATAGTCCCAAGAGGAACCACGATGCCCGCTGAAACGAAAGTACCTGGAGTCCAGACTCTAGCACAAACCAACCAGCAATTGCAGCAACTCTCCCAAGGGTGGTTTGAGGCACAGCTTTTCAAAGGCAAGCCCGCTGTGCTGACGACCTTCCAAGGCACCGTACACAACATCGCGGACTATTTCAACCAAATTCTCTCTGTCCTGCAAGGATTCTTACAGCTATCCAAAACCTTCACCGTCTCTCTGGTCAACCCAATCAATTCCTTGATTGCGGAAACCTTGAAAGCAGTTCAATCTGCGATCCGAGACATTGACCAACTCGGCCTCTATTTCACCTCAGACTACCCTCTGCTGACGTATCCGTTTTCTGACGTTCTTGGCGGATACACGGCCTATGAGCGCAGGATGCTCAGCAAGCTAACCGATCGCCTTGACCCCAACAGGCCCTCCGTTTCCCCTGAAACGATGGTGATGGCGGTGTTCTTCTACGCCACTGCGGAGACGACAGGTATCAGCAACCTCACCCGTACTGTCCAACAGTTCATGCGCCTGTTCAACATCAATACGGTGGGCGAGACTCTGCCGGCATGCGGACCTATCAAGCCTCTCTACAAGAATATGGGCGTGCGCGGCTCCTTTGCCAACCTTTCCCAAGCATACCGCAATCTCAAGACAGGCAATCAAAATCCTACAGCACTGACGTTGCAATGGCAAATCGCCCGTTCCAACCGTATGGGCAGCATCACCATCCCAATGCCCCCTGCGGATGGCTTCATTCTTGAAGTCTCCACTGTGCCCCAAGGCTTGGCTTTGTTCTGCAACCGTAAGAAGGTATCGGATGGACGGGATGTCTCCAAGAATGAAGCAAGAGAATCAGTTATTGTGCGCTCGGAAGACGACGCTCCGATCATCCTGTATGGCGGTGCCGGTTCCGTCCAAATCCCACAACAGAACCAAGCCACCAGCAATCTAACCAGTCAGGCTGGGCAGATCAGCTTCAAGCCAGGTTCTACCTTCTATTTCGCCAAACGCTCCTTAGCCGATACGGAGATCATCGCTCTGGATCAACTGTATGATGCGAAGACCGGCCGGCATTATCTACAGCGAACATTCCTGATTGATCAAGTTCAACTCAGCCCCAGCAACACCTATGAGTTTGTTGTAGAGCAAAAGGACCTGCCTTACAATGCCACGTTTGAGACCACTGAAAAAGGGATTGTCCGCACCAACGACACGGAGCAACCGTCAACCTATTACTTGCGTGTCGCGGCCGTCTCTGACTATATCCGTAAGAGTGGCACTCCCGATTCTGCGCAATGGGCTTTGCGGTTTGACTGCTCGGCTACACACGCGGCATCCAAAGAAGTCGTGGTGCCTCTCATCTGGGGGGAAAACCTAACAGCCAACCGGGGCCGACCTTCCGAAGTCGCCACCGTTACCTTCCCAACCCAGTACACCAACACCTACCTTGAGAGTGTAAGGGTTGCTCTATTCCTGCTCGCCCTGTTGCGGATCGATACCAAGCCTCTCATTGCAGGCAAGACGATCGACAAGGACCGGTTTGAACAGATCAGGCAACACCAATTTATGACTCGGGGTGCCTACGCGGAAAGTGTCTTTGGAGAATGCACGCTCAACGGCCTGGATCAAGTTCTGCTGAGCGTCTTGGAAGGGCAAACCCCCTCTGATTTCTATGCAGGTAAGAATCTGGACCCTAGCGTTTGGGTCAAGAAGGTGACCTCCAATATCCAGCGCATCATCGACAAAATGTATGCCGTTGCAGGCTCGGACCCTGCTTTGGAGAAGTTCCTGTCTGAGCGTACAGTCGAGTTGCGCACGACCAAGTTAGAGGATCTTGCCAAGCTGAGCAAGAGCCCAGGCATCCTGAGCACCAACCCAGTCCTGCAATCCACACTGGCAGATTTCTTTCAAAAGTTCTACCAGGCACCCGAAGGCACCGGGATTGCTTCGGGGATCAGTCAGCTTGTGGATCTGTCCGATCGGGAGGATTTCTTGGCTTCGGAGACGTTGGATCTGACCCCGTTCCCGTACTATGGCACGACACAATGGACCATCGTAGGATCGATTGATGATGCGACGGCCCGTGCTATCTACATGGGTACAGGGTGGAAAGGAACACCTACAACCGACAATGCTCTTGTGGCCTTTGATATTGCCTTCAAGCGACACATGGCCCAAGAGAAGTACACCTATGGTGCGGAATCAGAATACGACCCCACCTCAAAGGGCACTGAGAAGAAGTGGCTTCATTTGAGGCAGACCCCGATTGCCAAGCAACCTTTCCTGCCCGATGGCCCTCCTTTGCTGTACAGTGCGGGATCCGCTGCGGGGGATTCGATGGATGCGAGCACCTTGTATGCGGCACCATTCCGGCGTCTCTTTACGGATGCAGACGGCACAGAGCACGCCTTGGGTAAGAAGGTATTGGAGCAAGCCTTGCTGATCTTGAACGTCATCACTGCCGTACAGAACAAGTCCAGCCAAACGAGTGCTTGGTATGCGTTACGGTTAGGAGATCGCCTGCCAGGACTTTCCGATATGCTTCTGCGGGTCAATCAGTTCATGCTCGCAACGAATGTGTCGTTGGGGTCGAGTGCGAACCTGCTTCAAGAGTACATCGATTTCTTGAGTGCTCGGATCCGAGAGATTCAGCAACTGTTGACTCAGATTGACAGATTGACCCAACAATTGACCTTCTTTGAAACGCCCAAGTGTGCTGCTTTGGTTGTCTTTGCCAAAGGATCTGACGACATCACCAGCAAGTTCATCGGAGCATCCAACAAACCGCAAGATAGCGCCCTCTCCTATGGGGCAGGCGGGTGTATTGTCGTCCCTACCGTGCCTGGAAGTCAATTCGTCTTGGATTTGCTGTTGCCCAAAGGATAGCGCACAGGCTCGCCTTGACGAATTAGGGTAAGCTACGCCCATCATGGCAATCGAGAATATCCTAAAATCGAATACCATTGACATTCTACTCTATCCGGGAGAACGTGCCCCGGACGGCACTCGCTTTGTATGGTGGTCAGGTGAGCACCCTGAATACGAGAAGCGCCAAACGCAACTCTCGCAACAACCCGAACAAGCCCGGTACATTCTGCCTGTCAGACCCCGCATTATGGGCAACCGGGTAATGACAGCACCCATCGTCTCCCTAAAACAGGATGAGGCTCCGAATGTCATCCCTTCAAACGGCTACCTGTTCTGTGAGATTTCAATTTGGAGAGCATACTTTCAAAGTTACCGGAGACTCATCAAGAATGAGTTGATCCTGAAAGAATGCCCTGTACAGAAGTACCTGCTTTGCACCGACCCAAAGCCTTTGGAGTCGTTGTTGGGAATTCCCAACAAGGAAGCGAAGGCGAGCGTCTTCCACTTTTTGGCAAGCTCCCCGGTTTGGCGAGAGCAACTCAAGGCGTCTGCTGTGGGTCCCACAACACCGATAGGGAACGCTACACAGAAGATTGCCCAAACATTCCCCCAGGTTGACTCAAAGCAAATTATTTGCACCCAAGACCAGTGGATGGCACGACTTCACAATGAAGTGATTGGTTGGGTATGTTACAGTGTGCCGAATGATGCAATCCGATATGCCTTCTCAACCCCAGACAGCATCATTCTATCTGTCAAGATTGGGTTTGAGTGGCAGGTTTCTGAGAAGTTCTATCAGTACCAAGAGGCGAATCCCGAGACGATCCTGACACTCAATTGGTCAACCCAATATGGTCGCTACGGTGTGTTCTAGGGCTTAGTTTTGATTGCCACGGAGTTGCTTGAGTTCCTGGGATTCCGGGATCGTGCCGAGCATCGCGAAGAGCTTGTCGCTGAAGCTGTCATCATTCAAGATCACCCTGTCAATCAGAACGTCGTCTGACGGTACTGGGTGTACATTCATTGCAATGATATTCACGAAGCCTGAGTTGGCCTCCGCGATTTGCAGATGGCATTCAAAAGGACGCTCAAATGTTCAGATATTTCCAAGCGCAGTCCGAATCACACCAGATGCCTTGACAATCCCATACCTGACTTCATGCCCGTTCGGGTAGGGTTGCGTTTTCAGCAAGATCCACTCAAGACTGACATGCGGCCGTCTTCAGTCCTGCATTCTTCTTGGACTTCTCCCTCGACATACGTAAAGCCTCGGTGACAGCCCGCTTCCATCCAGCAGCATCTACCTTGCTATGGGTCAACTCTTCTTGGGATGGCTTGTCCTTTAGCATCTGCACCAATTCAGTTGTGCTAGGATCAGAATCAAGCTCATCGGCCAGCTTTCGCTCAGCAGGGTTGCGGGGGCCTACAGCAGCTTGGTGAACCAACGGAAGCAACTGAGAACGCAGTTCTGGATTCTGATGTGCTAGTTTGATGATTTCTTTTCTCAAGTCTTTCATTTGTTGTACGCCCCAAATTGAAAAGCCATTTGCTCCAAAACGCTAGGGGTACGCCCCTGTTTGGCATAGAAGTCAAGATACTCCTTGTAGTATCCTGCCATTCCTGGCAAAGTTTCTGCCTTACGCAATACAACCCACGCAGCATGCTGGATAAGAGAAGCGTGCCCAGATGCCTCATCCACGAACGGGGGGGCTTCACCTAAGCGTGAGAAGGTGGCTAAGTCGCGACGTGTATTTGGGAAGTCCCACTTCTCAGGCAGTTTGATACCTGCCAATTCCTTGAGTCGCGCTGCAACATCCAACTGCAACGTGTGCAACTCCCGCATATCTTCGGGGGAGACCTCATCTTGCTTTGCCTTGAATTGACCACGGAGTTTTGTCTCCAGCATCTTAGCCCTATTGTAAAGAGCCTCTGCATAGCGTTCAGGCACCTTGGCTTGTGCCTTGATTGCTGCCTGTAATCTTGCCTTGGCGGTACTGAGAGTATCCGGGACTGCAGCAGTATGAAGCAACGGCAACAAGTGTTGCCTCAAATCTGGATTCTGATGAGCCAGTTTGATTACTTTAGTACGCAAGTCTTCCATTTCTTTACTCTCCTTTGGCATCTGTTCCATCTAACAGAGTGTTCCACACGTTGTGGAACACTCACAACAGCTACCCTCTATCGCCCTCATAAGCTAATTAGTGACCCAATAGCAGATTCTCTGCCCTAATCTGACTATCACTTGACCAACAATAGAGTAGGGCTCAGCCTTACTCAACCGATGTAAACACACAGAGACGAAACCAAATGAATCCTCAATTCTATGGTCCAGACGGGATCGCCCGCAGCACCTTCATTTTCAGTACCTCTGCGGGTTATCGTTTTCTTACCGGAACGTGTGACGCCCAGACTGCCTACATGGAGATTGCCCTACGTGGCGCTGCTTGGGTCCAAGACCCCAACCTAGTCTCCTTTGAGGGGGGTATTTTCACCATCCCGAACCCTGCGGCCTATCCACAAGGCTTGAGACTAGTCCCTGGCCAGAACACTATTGAAGTTCGCTCTGTGCTCACCTCGGGCACAACCACTGCCCCGGCTACGGTACAGATCAAGTATGTCCCGACCCAAACGGACCAGGCTCTCTATCAACCCCCTACGGGAATCGTAGTAGAACGCTTGGATGGCGCAGTCAAGATTGTTGTCTCAACCGAAGCCTTGGGCACCCAGAATCTTCTCGGGATCAACATCTACGCTACATCCCAACCCGGTGGCGGCACCGAAGGCTACACCAGAATCAACCCTGCTTTGATTCAGACTCAAGACTCCATCACAACCGAACGAGCCACCGTGCTCGGCAACCTGTCGATCGATAGCTACCTCAGCAACACCAGCCCGCCAATTGCGATTCGTGTCCAAGGGAGTCAAGTAGACCAGGATACTCAAGCCCTCCTACAGAATGACTTTGACCAGTCACTCAACTATGAGGCTTCGCCCGGAGACCAGCATATCCGATACAACTTCTCGGTTGAATCCGTACAGAATGTTGGCCATTTCCAGTATATCCACGACCGCTACGGCGATATGGCTTCCCGGTACCCAACCATCCCAAGCAGCACCTTGGCTTCTGTTGCTCAAAACCAACCCGTCTACTATGCCGTTACCGCAGTCTATTGGAACCCAGATACGCTGCAAGAAACGGAGACGGCGCTTTCTTTGGATGCCTCGGGAGTTCCTATGCAGATTACCCCTGCTATCGGTTCATTCCCCACCGTAACGAGGCAACAGGTCACTCAGGATTTGATTGGATTGATCCATGAAGCCCAACCCGATGTCGCGGTACAACCCGGTTCCGTACTGCGGGATACGTTCATCGACCCAATGGCCTCCGAGTCTGAGCGTCTCGGATTCATTCTCGATTTCATTCACAAGGCGCAATCTTTTACAACGCTATTGTCGATCGACGATCCTAACCTGACGGGAGCTTCGGTTGCTGTCCGGCAGTCTACCTACAAGTTGGCTCTTGCACAAGCATTCCGGCTGACCAATCTGAATCAGGTCCAAGCCATTATCGATCTTTCCTTTGAGAAACTGGCTTCCAACCAAGGCAAGGTTCGTGAACCGGGCAAACAGTCTCGGGGTGAAGTGTCCTTCTATGTGAAGCAACCGCTCAATACAACGATCAACATGCCTGTGGGCACTGTTGTCTATGCGGGATCGGTGGAGTTCACGACCCTGATCAATGCCTCCTTCGATGCCAACAATATGGCGGCCTATTACGACCCGACCACAGGCTACTACAGCACCAATGCCTTTGTTCAGGCTGTCAACCAAGGAATCCAAGGCAATGTACCAAAGAAAGCCATCAACCGCACCAACATCTCGGGGATTCTCGTAACCAACACGGCGGATACTTTTGGAGGGACACCCCAAGAGTCCAACTACAATCTGGCGATGCGTTGCATCGGGGGTCTCACCTCAGATACGGGCACCTACCAAGGATATAAGAATAGTGCCTTTGCCATTCCAGGTGTCCTGAGCAGCCAGATCATCAGTGCAGGCAGTCCATACATGCTACGGGATATTGACTCTCAAGGTAAGCACACTGGGGGCAAAGTCGATTGTTGGGTTCGGGGCCAGCAGCCTACAACCTACCAAGACACCTTTGCCTTCTCGTATGAGAATGTCATCGGAGCTACTTTTGAAGTGGTGGGCAATGCACAGGATCTTATCCTTCGCGTCGTCTCGCTTAACCCAGATGGAACGAGTCGAGTCACGCCTGCAACCCCTCTATCGCAGATCCTGAGCACCGGAATCCGCAATCTCTCTCGGGGCTATACGTTCTCGCTAACGGGAATTCAGTACCTCTCGTTTGATACGATTCAGCTTGCCTCTGGGTACAACGACCCTACGGATCTCGCTATTTCCGATGTCATTCAGGGGGATTTTCGCTTCCAGACAAGCAATAGGCATTACTTCTCACGGCAGCCCGTCGATCAGATTCTCCAAGTCACTGATCAATCCGGGGCGACCATCAATCCCAATCTGTACGACCTTTACAAGCTGGAATCCCCTTTCTTACTGGGGGAATCGAGCATGGCAAAGGATTACGTCCAGATCACCTCAGACACAACCTTGGGCGGGGTCTCGCAAGCAACAGAGCAGCATACGTTGATCGGCTTGTACTCAAAACGGCTCAACCGCCTTGGCGTCAACGAATTGACGATCGTGGTGACCAATACAGACGGCACCACCACCTACAAGCCTGTCTCGCCTTTCGAGGCAAACCCAGACTATCGTTTGGTTGCACCAACAGGAACAGATACATGGTCGATTCAACGCACCGAATCCAGCACCATTCTCTCTGGCCAAGTTGTAAGTGTTACTTACCAGTACAACCAAAACTTCACTGTCCAATACAGCACCAACCTTGTCGTAGGGGTTGCTCAGAACAGCTTGGAGCAATCCAGACACCTCACGGCGGATGTTGTTGTCAAGCAATGCAACCTACTACCCGTCGATATTACGGCGACCGTCCTGTTGCAAGCTGGGGCGGTGCGCGATGTCGTAGAGCCCCGTATCCGAGCCGCACTTCAGAACCTTGTGCTGAACAGCCAATCGCTACGCCAGTCCAATGTTGTCAAGACGATCGAATCCGTACAGGGTGTCAGCTACGTCCTGAGCCCTCTGGCACTACTTCGATTGGCAGACGGAGCACACATTCTACAAGAGTCTCTCCAAGCCAGTCAAGCAGGGGACTTCATCGTGTTACCCCAATGGTCCACTGCAACCGTATCTACCTATCTGCTTCAAGATCCTCTAAACCACTCCACAAGCAATGGGGGCGGCCCAACCAACCTCTACCGAGCCGTGACCCGTTCTGGTGTAGACCTCAAGCTATTGACCCAGACACCCAATCTGACAGGCCAGCCTCTCAGCACCTCTGTGGATAGCGCCTTCATTATCGGAAAGGAGGGTCTTGCAATCCAAGGTTATTCCGACGATACTACGTTGCGTCCGCAAGTGGTAGGGTATCCGCAGTGGCTAGCGTTGGATCAGAAGGTCCAGGCAGGAACAGCGACACTGCAAGAGAAGCAAAGCTATCTCTACTACACCGCAGAGGTTGCCAACAATGTCCAAAGCCTTCGCCAAAGCCTAACAGGCAATCGCGTCCTCGTCAGTTGCTCAAATGATGCAAAACCCTCTGCCTACACCTGGGTTGTGACGTATTTCGTCAACCAAGAGACAGGTGCACAGGATATTGAGACCGGGTTGTTCGATACGTTGACAACCAATCTCATCACACTGACCTACGACCAAGATCCCCAAGTTCGTCGAGGAGTCTAACATGGCGAAGCTCGAAAAAACAGCCCTCACTACCTTTCAGCCAGGAAGCACGAAGACTCTCCCCGATGCGGTAGATCAGAATCCGGCTGTCGTGCAAGAGGATCAAGCCTATCTACGTGCTGTCTCCCAACAAAGAGACCGCATTATGGCGTTCTTCCTGAACGCTCTGCCCTCCAATTATGTCAGTCAGGTTGTCAGCCCCTTTTACACCTTGCAGTTCCAAGCAGCAGCCGAGCAGTTGGCAAAGCTCCAAGTCTCCGCTTCCGAAGTCTTTGCTGACCAGGATCTCGATTACACGAGACCCGAGTATCTCCATCAAATCCTTGGGGCCCTGTTATTTCCAGACACCCAGAATCTCCCCGAGATCGAGTCTGATCTTGCACAGAGGCGTTTCTTCAAGGATATGGTCCGCATTCTGGGCATGGGCAGCACCCGACAAGCTCTGCAAGAGGCGTTGGCGCTCTTAACGGATGCCTCCGTGCAAATCATCGAATGTGCTATCGAAGCACGAGGCACAACCAACTCTGGGTACTCAAACCAAGACCAGTTCGTCTTTGAGATTTTCCTGTCCAACATCGTCACAACTACGACGGTCTCAGACCACTACCACCTGATCCAAATCGAGACCAACGGCACCGGGCGTACCGTCAAGACCATCTGGACCGGCACAGCAGGAGCCGAACACCAACACGAGATTGTTGGATTCTTACCCCAGACTACCAATCTGCATACTCACGAATTGGTAAGCTCGTTTGCGGACCCAGACCCTGCCAAGCTATTCAAGAATGTCGCCATTGTCCTACAAGCGATCAAGCCGGCACATACCCTTTACAGGTATCACAATCTATTCCGAGAGACCTTCCGAGAGTTGGCTGTCGATACAGAGACAAGCACCTATACCAAGTATGACTATGAGGACTTGCGTTCCTATTGGAATGGTTTGAAGGAGTTGTCCTCTAGCACGGGGGAAATCCTTACAGATCGAACACTCTTACGAGACACAGCAAGGACATTTGAGCATGTTCTACCCGACGCAGACCTTTGGATCGAGAGCGGGGTCAATTCCGGGAAATACCGAGTCAAAGAAGTTCTCGTATATCCTGTTGGGTCTGACGAGGTTGTACTGGCCAGCACCCTGCCTACTGGCAAAAGCACCTATGTGCAATGCTCAGAGGATATCGTTACGGCTGTCGTCTATGACTATGGCTTGAATCGTTGGGTACCTGATACTACCTTTGACTGGGTTGGAATTGTTGAAAACGAAGTCCTGAATCTGCCTACTGGGCCTCTGGCTGGCAACTACCGATTCAAGTCCCTGGTAGGAAATGATGGCGGACCTATTCTGACCGCGACAGGGCCAGCCCATCAGGCAAGATTGGCACCTTGTTTGATTCGTCTGGATAGGCGAGCCAAGCAAAGTATGGGTGTTTCGTACAAAGTAAGTCTGGATCGTCTTGGCAAACAAACCGGACAGCAGGTTTCGCTAGAGGATGTCTCAGCCCAGTTTGTGGATCGCCCTTTGGAACGGAACTTCTTTACGCTGAAAGGGCCGCTGGTCAAGAATGGGGGTGATGCCTCCCCGGCTACGATCAACGATGTCTCTGTTACAGTCAATGGGGTTGCTGCGTTACTCTCCGAAGTCAACCCCTATACTGGAGAAGTTACCCTCCAAGCGGCACCTCCTATCGGGGCAATCGTTCGTGTTAGCTATTACTGGATTGCTGTGCCAACTGTAGAGATGGCGGGATTGAATGACCCTGGCTTGCTTCTCAACCAATGGGACGCCCCCAACGGCTTGGTCTGCCCCCCTGCGCATGGGTCACAACCCCTCGACCCGGACTTCCCTTTGGGTTCGATGCTCTCGGGTAGATTCCAGATGCGCTCTGTGCTGGGGCCGCTCAGCACTCTAGAACCAATCCATTACGGCTACCGCTATTTGGGCCTAGAGCGTGATTACAGCGCAGTGCTGAATGATCCTCTGTCTTTGCTTTTGAACCAGAATCCAAATGCAACCGCAGTTGATCTCCTTGTATCGGAACCAGAAGCCGCAAGCACCTTCTACGATGCCACAACGTACCCAACTCTGGCAGGATGGACACTGCAGGGATCCGATTCAGGCACCCTCAATACAGACGGCACGTACACAACGAAAGTACAAACTCCTGGAAACTACCAATCGGGACAACAGGCTCTGTACTATCAGAGCGTAGACCTTGAGTACCCTTCCAGTGTGCGAGTAGAGACCCGGCTCAAAGTAGACTCAGGATCTTCTCTCTGGTCTGGGGTCGGCTTTGGAGCACACGACAACAAACGCACCTATCAGGTAGGCTTCCTAAACCTGACACCCGTCTCTACCGAGGCGGCCTTCAAGACAATTGGATTCTTACTCAATCCAGAGGAACCTCAAGTTGAAGCATCTTGGCTGTTGGGTCCGACCGTCAGCATGACAGTGTTAGACCCAATAACCATCAAGGCAACCACTGCAACCCTTCCTCAAGGGATTGCTTCAGGGACACGGTTCAAGATTCGCACGGGGCCGCAAGCTGGCGTGTATGTCTGTACCGTAGTGACCAAACAACCCGATGGTACAACAACTGTTGTCGTTGCACAGCCTTTTCCAAGGCCCAACACAGAATACCAGGCCAAGTATGTAGCGGCTCTGTTTGAAATCGACCATGCTGTACTGTCAACCTATCTGTTGACGGCCAACCCGTCAACCCAACAAGCGACACTCTTTGTGGCGGGGTCTTTGACGGGGGAGATGATTCGGTTGACCTCTGCACAAGCAGAACCCAGTAGTGGTGCCTTGGAGTTGCAGACACATCAGAAAGGGCAAATCTGGTGGGGTTGTCTATCAAGACAGACAGCCTGTCAGGCCACATGGTCTTTCTTCCAATACAGCATCAGCCCAGATCTGACCCGTAAAACCAGCAAAGGCAAGACTGTTTCGGTGTCCGGTATCCCAGATCAGAATACAAATCCTGAGCAGCAATGGTCACTGCAGTCCTCCTTTGGGCATGCTGGCACGATTGGGGGCGGAACTCAAATCGTATCAGGGCTTGCGAGCGAGCAAATCCCTTACGGATATGGGTACTCCCGAGTAGAACCTTTCTTACAGGACAAGACGGTCGTTGATGTCGAGGCCATCTTCAAGGTCTTGCGCCAGAGCGGGCGAGGGGAAGCCACCATTCAGATTGAAGACCAGCAACGGCATATTGAGATGTCTACGCTGACCTATGAAGAACCCAACGGAAACCTACCACGTCGATTGGTTTGGATGCCCGGTGTTAGTGTTGGTGGATTGACATTGCCAACCGAACAAGGATGCACACAGTATGGCACCATCCATGCCAGCATTGCAGAACGAACGCTCCATACAACTCCAGGGTTGTCTGGCGGCCAAAGCTATTATGAGAATCGAATTCAACCGTATGAGAAACAACTTACGGGGACTCTCTCAACGTGGCTCCCAGAGACAAGACAAATCATTACTCTGGACCCGACCCTTCAAGCCGGGGATACGGTCACCATTACCGTTGCGAGTGGTCCCTACACCTTCACGGCAGTAAATGGTGCCCCTGCTGCCCATCAATTCAGCATTGTCTCACAGAACATCTTTGCAACGGCACACAACCTACACTGGGCGATCGCTGCAGAAATCCCGGATATTCAAGTGGCACAGGACCGCAATCTGGTTATCTGCTATGCCAATACGCAGGGTGTCGATGGGTACGGCTTCAGTGTGCAGTGCACCTCCGTATCAGGATTGCAGCCCACAACCCTTTCTTACTTCCAAGAGTATCAGGGTTCCTTTGGGGCTTCCAAGCAGTTGAAGGGGTCCGGCACACGATTCCTTACTGAACTAAACATCAACGACATCATCTGGGTCAATCAAACACTTGTACGAGTCACAGATATCCTGAATGATGAGACGCTGTTGATCTCAGCCATCACGCCTGCCTTTTTATCTCAGACGGGTTGGGTACGCCCCTACACAGAACTGCGATCCCGCACGACAGAAACCCGTATGCGAATCACCCAGTACACTGGGAATGATGCTGGAGTGTTTGTCCAAGGCTCTGCAAACGGGCGCAGCTATACCCTGGGCTTCTATGAAGTTGTGGGAGTCAGACAACTTGGTTTGGTCAATCACGTTGGTGGCATCGTTACCGTACTGGGAAGCTGGGCGTTTGACTGGCTCGGGCAATACCACACCTACAGGATGGTCGCGGATGCCTTGGCCAACACGGTTGTCCTTTTGGCTGACGAAGTAGTCGTAGGTTCTGTTGCGCTCAACCTATTCACCAACACAGGATTTGAGGATCGGGTTCGCTTCGGATTCAATGAATTTGCTGCAGCAAATT
>Ga0172373_10001242_pt1 | contig 41502 bp, 37 predicted proteins | sample Lak10m_2_FD_114546 | JGI IMG/M metagenome (GOLD analysis project Ga0172373, IMG submission 114546) | Freshwater microbial communities from Kabuno Bay, South-Kivu, Congo - kab_092012_10m | ecosystem: Environmental > Aquatic > Freshwater > Lake | place: Democratic Republic of the Congo... | reverse complement strand
AGTCTCCTTTTTTCAATTTTTTCAAACCATTTTGAACGTATTTTTTATTCATTTTCAAAAATTAATTTTTAACCTAAATTTTTGATTTGTTGAAAAGCGTGGTTTTTAAGGGTTGACTATTTATTTCTAAGATATAGAATTAAAATTACTTTAACAACCTGTTGATTAACTTTTTTAAAATATGAAAACATTATTTATTCTTGTTTTCCTTCTTCGATAATTCCGGATACAATAACTTTTTGGTTTTCGGATTAATCATGAATGGTTTAAGTTCTTCAATATTTTCTGCAGGCCAAATTGTACACCCATAATCAGCTGGTAAATTCAATGCCGATGCATCCACTACTTCATATAAATTCAACGTGTATGTTTTACCTGAAAAATTATCATCTATATGAGCTTCAAAATGCACATAAAATTTTCTTTCAGTTAACATAATACCTCCATACAACTCAGATTGGATTATTTTATCAAATAATTTTTGAATATTTAAACTATCGGTGTATTCGTGAGGATCAAAATCTTGTTTAGACCTCCAATTTTTCGGCATATCTTTTTCTTGAATCACTACACCATTCCATTCTTTTGTATTGAATGAAATTGTGAAAAGTAAATCAATATTTTTATCGTGGTATTTTGGTATATATTTTTCAGTTCCCCCAGCAACATAATCTCCATAACTAGTATCTCCATCTGTTATAAAACGCATTGGAATAATTTTATTAGGAGTTACATGAACTACTTTAAAACGTTGATAATTACAATTAGCTTTTGGCAAACCTTCTGCTTTTCTGTATTTCTGCCAAATAGCTTCAAATTGTTGAGATACTCCATTTTGTGCATTTGAAACAAAACTTAATGCAACTAAACCAATGATTAAAACTAACTTTTTCATGACCTTTAATTAAAAAATAATAAACCACTAACTATTTCTAATCTTTTTGTTTCTTAGCTAATTCTGGATACACTAACTTTTTGGTTTTTGGATCAACCATAAAGAGTTTAAAGTATTCGATACTTTTTCTTTAAAAATCTCACATAAATAATCAATTGATAAATTCAATTCCAATGCATCAACAACATTTTATAATTTCTATTTTTATATGTTGTAATTGATATAAATTTCATTTTTAGATTAAATAAATAGAATTTCTTTAAACCTATTCGTATCCAAAACTTAACAATGTAATTTGTTTAATTTGTGTGTGATTGAATAATACTTCTAATTCAAATTCAATTTTATCTTTATTAAATTTCCATAATAATGTGTCGTGATTATCAAAATATACAGAGGCTTTAATCTGATCTGGGTTTAGTGACTTTTTTTTTGGATAATTTGATTTTATAGCATCAATGATCTCAGGTAAAGTTGTCGTAGTGTAAACAGATTCATTTGGATCGGCAAATGGAACAATGCAATTTGTATATACAACTACGCCATTAATCATTTTAAAATACGTTATAGAACCAAATACATCATTAACTTCATTTACTGATTCGAATAACTCAGAATTGTCATCTGATAATATAATTTTCATTAAATTATTTCGCAAATGTGTATGATCTTTATATTCGGATGGTTCGTAAAACAATCCTTTTTCTGAAATTATTTGATTAAATTGATGGACCAATATTTTATATTCTGATGCATTTGAATCTATTTGTTGTGAAGTACTATAAAAAACCGTACTTAATACTAAACCAATGCATAAAACTAACTTTTTCATGACCTTTAATTAAAAAATAATAAACCACTAACTATTTCTAATCTTTTTGTTTCTTAGCTAATTCTGGATACACTAACTTTTTGGTTTTTGGATCAACCATGAATGGTTTTATATCCGTATCATCTTCGTGTCTTATTGTATAACCATAGTCGTCTGGTAAATGTAAGGCAGTTACATCAAGCACCTCATAAAAATCAATAGAATATGATGCTTTCATTTCTTCCATATTTTTTTCACGTTGGCTAACAATCAAAAAACTACGATCAGAATTTATAATTTCATTGTGCAAACTATTTATACTAATCTTTTTATATAACTCAATCAAAAGAATACTATCTTGTTTTTGCATATGTTTTACTAAGCTCCAGGTAGCATCTGTTTTTTCAGTAAAATAATCCGTCATATCCCAAATAGTATCTAATGTTTCAGAAAACAAAAACTTTGTATTTAACTCGTGATACTTTGGAATTATTTTCTCATCACCTCCAAGAACATAATAACCATAGGTAGTATCATTTCCATCTATATGATAAACAAAGACTGATGTATCTGGAGTTAGTTGAACCGTTTTAAATTCTTTAAAATTACAATTGACTTTAGGTAAATTATTTTCAATGCGATATTGATTCCATATAGATCTAAACTTTTCTCCTAATATATCTTGTGCTGTTACTTTTATTCCAATTGCAATAAAACACATTGTTAAAACTAACTTTTTCATGATTTCTATGTTTTAAAATTTAGCTTTATCTATTTGAAAACTCGTTTCGAACTGTATCTCTTACAACGTGTTTGACTGCCCAGTTAACGATGTCTTGTTTTCATGTTAAACGATTGTTTTTCTTTAATATTGTTCATTTGTCTTAATCATTTTTAAACTGAAAATCAATAATATAAGTGTAATTAATTACCGATTAGAACTATTTCTTCACAATTCTGGTATCATGTACAGTAATACTATGGAGATTAAATTTATTGGGCGAAGAAGGTAATTCTTCAAAATACAAATCAATATAACAAATCGATACATTTTCTTTATCAGATACACTTATTGACTCTTTAATTTTACCATTGGAACTTTTATACATTTGATGTTTTATTTGAAAGGTAGAGTCAAAATCAAATTGATTTTCCAACACATAATTACGAAACATTAAAACCCTAGTATCTTCTAACGCCAATTTCAGTAACCCTACTCTAGGATTAGCATTAATAAACTTATTTCTAATTTCCGCATTTTTAAAAAAATCAACCAATAACCCAATTAATTCGGTGTCATCATCTCCATCTTTTTGCCACAATGCTTCTTCAATATTTTGAAGTTTAGTCACTTCCTCCAATTGAGAGGAAAGATTCAATTCTAAAATTTTCGGTTTATTTAGTGCATTTATTATATCTATATCTAATGCAAGAATAGAATCAATGCCAGTTAAGCCAAAAGGAGCTATTCGGATACATTCCATAACGAAAGCTTTTTCTTTTTTTAAATTTTCGCACACAAATTCAAATGCTAAATCATTGGATGCTACTGCTGCTAATGCAATTTCTCGATCACATTTAAATTCATTATCTAGGTATTTTAATATATTGCTATTCATTGACAGAATTTCGATAATAAACGATTTATCTTTTTTAATTTCTTCACCAATATATGCGAAATAGCCTAATTCCAAAAACATACCATTATTTCTAAATGCAGTAATCACTACTTCTCTATCATTACGTAATTTTTCATCCGCGTACAAGAATAACTCACCATTCTTTTTTACACCTTCTAAAACAAATGATTTATCTGCCAAAAAACGTTGATCAATGTATTTTATTGCAGCACTATTACTTTTTACTGCTTCTAACATAATCTCTTTGTCTAATTTTAATTGTCTGGATACACAACGAATAGAAGCGCCATTTGATTTTATTGCAGATAATACCACTTTTTTATTGGATCTCCACTTAGGTGATAAATAACATAATGCACATCCATTCTTATTTATCGCTGCATTGGCAATTTCTGGATCATTCTCAAATGATTCATCCATGTATCGAATTGCATTTACATTATTCTTAATTGCAGCTAAAATTACTTGTTTGTTTTTCCTTAAATATACCGGAACATCTTTCAGTAACTCCCCATTTTGAGAAAGTATCTTTATCATGAATTGTTCATTCATTTTTAAAATTGGGTCTATATATGAAAATGAATATGAATTCTGATCGATTAGTTCTTGTATCAAATTAAGATCATATTTGGATGACTCATCCAAAAATTGGGATGCCATAGGAAAAGTAGTTACTGCAATTTTGATTAGTTGCGTGTTATTTCTAAAAGAACTATCGGCAAATACCAAATTGAACCCATTACTCCATATTACTTTTTCTACGATTTCTGAATTAGATCGTAAAGACTTATCCAAATAAGGCATAAGTAAGAAACGATAAGAATTATTTGATTGTAATGCAATTGGAATATCTAATCGTAGCGAAGAATCTACAAAAATAATCGCTTCTCCTGTGTTTTGTAATGCTGCTAATACTATCTCACGATCTTTTCGAAGGGATGCATCTGCAAAAGCGAGAGCCAAACCATTATTGGATACCGCAGCTAGTACAATTTCTCTATCTTTTCGAAAAGCAATGTCTACATGAAGTAAAGTTAAGCCGAAGTTACTTACTGCTTTTAAAACATGTTCGCGCACTTTTTGCACTTTTTGATCCATATAAGGTAAAACACCTACGTATTTATTTGATAAAGCTAAATTGATTAAAGCAGTGTCTTCAGTAATCATTTTATTTGAATATGGAAACTCCAAATATGAATTGGTAGTTAAAGCATATCTTAGAAACTCTTTATCTTGGAAGAAATCATCTAATGGTAAAACACCATCGTAATAAAAATCGATTGATTTTTTTGCTATTTCTACATCTTTTTTAAGTGATTTATCTAAAAATTCAAAAGGGAAATACTTCAAACGGTCCGACAATAATCTTAGTGCAATATCCCGATCTTTACGTATGGTAGAATCCGCATATACATATGCGTATCCAGATAAAAGTAAGGACCATTTTACAATTTCACGATCTTTACGTAACTGTTCACTAACAAATTTTAAATTCAAACAGTAATTTTTAGAATTTGAAAGTATCGCGTATTTGATAAGTTCCTTATCATTTTTAAAACTATCCTCTATTAGATAAAAACTCGAAGGATTCGTAGTAATCGCAAGTTTCACTAACTCTCTGTCTTTTCTAAATGATTCATCTGCATATTTTAATGCATATCCGTTTGATTTTAGAGCTTCTTGTACAACATCTCTATCTTTCTGTAATTTAGGATCTGCAAATTTCAAACTATATCCATTATACCTTACAGCGTTCATCACTATGCGTTTGTCTTTTTTTAATGATTGGTCTGCGTAATCTAATGCACTGTAGTGGTAATTTATTGCTTTCTCAATGATTAATGGGTCTTTTTTTAATGAAATATCCGCTAATTGTAAAATAGATACACTGGTTTGGATCGCTAGAAGTAGGTAGTCTTTATTTCGCTTGTTTTTTGCATTCAAATATTCATAAGCCCAACCCCATTTTGGTAACACACTAGTTATAATTTGCGGATCATTTTGCAATGTTTCATCTAGGTGTTGATACACATATACATTATTAGTTAATGCTTGTGTGACAAAATTTATGTCTTTTTTAAGTGAATCACTTGCAAAATTGAATACAAAACTTTGTTCATCTTGAAGCGAATTTGAAGCTAAAGCCAACAAAATCATTTGAGGATCTTTTTTAAAACTATCTGAAGCAAAAGCTAAAGACGAACCAGAGGAATTTAGGCTCGTTAACACAACATCCAGATCTTGTTTTAAAATCGGATCTGCAAATTGTAACGCAAGACCATTAGAATTTACAGCAGTCAAAACAACATCTTTATCTTTTTTTAATTCCTCATCGGCAAATTTGAGAGCTAATCCATCATTGTTTACTGCAAATAATACTGCTGTTTTATCTTTTTTAAATGAATCGTCTACAAATTGGAGTGAAGATCCAGTTTTCATCAGCGCTTCAATGACTATCTGAGGATCTTTCTTTAGTGTTTCATCCGCATATTGAATAGCATCACCGTTTTGTCTAACTGCTTTCAAAACAATTTCTTTTTCTTTACGAAAAGAATCATCTAGGTATTTCAGGACTAAACCATACGATTTTTTTAGTGCAATTAATACTAACTCACGATCTGTTTGTAATGTTTTATTGAGGTACTGAAAATTTTCAAAATTATTATAAAGGGCTAAAAAGGCTATATCTCGGTCTTTACGGAACGTGCTATCCATAAAAGGAAATGCATTACCTACATAACCATAATCCGTATCCGTAAACGCTGCATATATAATTTCCGGGTCTTTTTTATATCTATCCGCAACAAATTGCATAGCATCTCCATGTGCATTTACCGCCAAACGCACAAAATCTCTGTCCTCTTTTAACGATTGATCTGCAAATTCCATTGCTTTACCATCATTAAAAACAGCATCATATACAATTGCTCGGTCTTTCTTAAATTTAGTTGCTGCAAATTGTAGTGAAGTACCCTTATTACTTACCGCCTCTAGGACAATTCCGCGATCATTAGTAAAATGTGGATCAACAAATTGAAGTGCCTCACCATTAGTCCGAACAGCTATTAACGCTAATTCTCTATCTTTTTTGAATTTCGTAGAAAGGTGTTTCATGACCAAACCATTATTTCGAAGGAGATTCATAACAAACGCTCGATCATTTTGCAATTTTTTACTTCCTACTAAAAATGCAGCAGGATAGTTTATTGTTGCAGCAGATACAATTTCTGGATCTTCTCGCTTCTTCTCTGATAAATCAGAAAGCTTACTTCCATCTTTTTTTAATAATTCGATGGTTTCTTTACGTGTTATTTCTTTGGTGGATTGAGCGCTAATTTGTATAACAAAAATGCAACTAAAAATCACGATTACTAACTTTTTCATACGGCTATTTATTTAGTGTTAGTGTCACATAATGAATAACGCTAATGGAGGGAGGATATTACAGGCAATAAAAGATATTTACAAAAAAAGAGGTTTTTCAAATGAAAAACCTCTTTTTTAATATTTAAAATTTTGAGTGTTTTATTCGTCACTCGTCACTTCGTCGCTCTTAACTTATTAATGTTTCGTAATCCGCTGCAGACAATAATGAATCTAATTCAGAAGCATCTGAAAATTCCACTTTGATCATCCAACCATCACCGTAAGGATCTGCATTTACTACTTCTGGAGTAGCTTCTAATGCTGTGTTGAATTCTACGATTTTTCCAGACAATGGTAAGTACAAGTCAGAAACTGTTTTTACTGCTTCCACAGTTCCGAAGATTTCTTCTTTTCCAAGTTCTTCACCTTCTGTTTCAACCTCTACGTATACGATATCGCCTAATTCACCTTGTGCAAATGCTGTAATACCTACTGTGGCTACATTACCTTCTACACGTACCCACTCGTGATCTTTCGTGTATTTTAATTCTGCTGGAATACTCATTTTCTTTAATATTTAATTAGGAAACAAAGGTATAATTTTTTCAAAGAGAAGATTTCTAAAAATGAAAAAAAACTAATCAAAGATATTCATCAAGGAAATAATTATTCGTAATTTTAATAAAGACATCCTATAAAAACCTACAAAATTTAAATCAACAATTAAGCAAACAATGGAAAAAGAGAGAATTAACAAATTGAAAAACAAATTCGAAGAACATGTTTATGAACAAGATGGAATTGAATATTGGTTAGCCCGGGAACTACAAATTTTATTAGAATACAGTCAGTGGAGAAATTTTGCAAATGTCATTGACAAAGCAAAAATATCGTGTAAAAACTCTGGAAATGAAATTTCTGATCATTTTGCTGAAGTCAGCAAAACGATAGCGATGCCCAAAAGTGCATCAAAAGAATTAAAAGATATAATGCTCACTCGCTATGCATGTTATTTAATTGCTCAAAATGGAGATTCAAAAAAAGAACAAATTGCATTTGCTCAAAGTTATTTTGCTTTACAAACAAGAAAACAAGAGATTATTGAAGAACGCATCCATTTAATGGAGAGATTAAAAGCAAGAGAAAAACTTGCAAACACTGAAACTGAACTTTCTAAAAACATTTTTGAAAGAGGTGTAGACAATTCAGGATTTTCGAGAATAAGAAGTAAAGGCGATTGGGCTTTGTTTGGAGGAAATAATACAATTGAAATGAAACGAAAATTGGGCATACATGAGAACAGACCTTTGGCTGATTTTTTACCAACAATTACAATAACCGCAAAACAATTAGCAACTGAAATTACAAATTTTAATGTTCAAAAAGACAACCTAAATGGAGAGTTAAAAATTACCAATGAACATGTGAAAAATAATTCCGACATTCGGAATTTATTAGGGAAAAGTGGTATAAAACCAGAAGATTTACCCATTGAAGCAGATATTAAAAAATTAGAAAGAAGAGTTAAATCATTGGATAAAACTATTTCTAAATCCAATCTAAAATCAAATACAAAATCTAAACATAAATAACAACTCCAATGCATTAAATTGTTTTTGAAAATAGCATGCCTGAAGAACACGAAATATTTACCTTAAAGCAAGTTGCTACCTCCATCCAAAAAGCAATCGCGGAGCGGTATCAGCGTTTGTATTGGGTAAAGGCTGAAATGCACAAACTTAATTATACCAACAAAGGACATTGTTATCCCGAATTAGTTCAAAAAGAAGATGGTAAATTGGTTGCTGACATGCGTGGGCAAATTTGGAAGACAAATTTCGAGCGGATTTCTAAAAATTTTGCAGAAATTGTAAAAGAACCATTGCGCGATGGAATGACATTACTTTTTCAAGTGAAAATTTCCTTTCATCCACTCTATGGAGTGTCGTTGGATATTGTAGATATTGATCCGACTTTTGCTTTAGGAGAATTGCATAAAGAACGGGAAGAAACACTCAAACGATTGAGTAACGAAGGAATTATCAATGCTAACAAAGCACTTACATTTCCTTTATTGCCAAAACGTGTTGCTGTTATTTCAGTGGAATCAAGTAAAGGTCTTTCCGATTTCTATAGTGTAATTAAAAATAATTCTTGGGGATATACTTATTTTTTCATGTTGTTTACCGCTCAGTTAAATGGTGACCCAGCAATAGAAGCAATTCAAACTCAATTAAAAAAAATAGAAAAAGTAAAACACCATTTTGATGTGGTAACGATTATTCGAGGTGGTGGCGGTGAAATTGGTCTGTCTTGTTACAACAATTATGCTTTAGCAAAAGCAATTGCTACGTTTCCCTTGCCTGTATTAACAGGTATTGGACATTCAACAAATATGACCGTTTCGGAAATGGTGGCCTATCGCAATGCTATTACTCCAACCGAATTGGCTGATTTTTTACTTCAAATGTTTCACAATTTCTCTATCCCGGTACAAGAAGCAGAACGCTTAATTATCCAAGAGAGTAAACACACGCTAAAAACAGCAAAGGATGTATTAAGCCAAGAAATTAGAATATTTAAAGGGGAAACAAACAAACTATTAATCGCTTTTCAACATCAACTCAAAGATACTTCCAGAAGTTTACAATTGAATTCCAACATTCGATTTCACGAAGAAAAAAAACAACTTTTTAGTAAAAAAGAAACTATAAAACATGGTGTAAACAAACTGCATCACGAAAAAAAATACCTACTTGAACATACCCTTCAGACGTTAAAGAAAAATCATACAAACTTTCTATTTTATCAACACACACGACTAGAAGATAGTTCTATGTTTCTTAAACAAAGCATCCCAAAACGTTTGGAAAAAGAACAAGAACAACTAAAAGGAATAGAGCGAAATATACATTTAGTAGATCCTATTCAGGTACTTAAACGTGGGTATTCTATTTCCAAGGTGCATGGAAAAGTAATTTCCGAAAGTAATCCGGTTGCTATTGGTGACAAAGTGGAAATTATTACCTTGCATACTAACATAGAAACAGAAGTTATTCAACTAAAAAAGAAAGAAAATGAGTAAAGAAATTAGTTATACCGAAGCTTTCGAAGAGTTACAACGAATCGTACAAGAAATTGAAGAAGGTGGTATTTCCGTGGATGAATTATCCATAAAAGTGAAACGAGCAGCGCAATTAATTCAGTTATGTAAATCCAAATTATCACGCACTGAAGAAGATGTGAATCAGATACTAAAGGAATTAGAAGGCGAATAACCACGAACAATTAAGCAACCTATATGGAATTTAACCGAACATTTTGATTACTTAAAGTGGGAAATCGATTATTCATCGAAAAAAAAATTCTGTTTAAAAAAACTTGATTAAATTTAAACAAAAATTTAAAACATGAAAAACATAATTGTTCTAACATTTTTTGTAACACTTTGTTTTATTGGTTTTTCCCAAAACAAATTTACAATCAGTGGAACTATTTCAGAGCAAAAAAAAGGGGAAGCCCTGATTGGAGTGAAAGTAAGGGTAAAAGATCAACCTTTTTTGGTTGCATCCAATGAATATGGTTTTTACTCGTTAACGATTCCTGAAGGAAAATATACCTTAGTGGTAACGTACCTTGGTTACACCACGCAGGAAAAAGAAATTGATTTGCGTGAAAATTTATCCCTTAATTTTCTTTTGGAAACGCCTACAGAAAAAACAAAAGAGTTAGAAGCAGCAAAAGTTACCATCACCAAGCAAGACAATGTGCGCGGAGCAACAATGGGAGTAGAACGTATTGATCCTAAAGCGATTGCTAAAATACCAGTATTGTTAGGTGAAAAAGATATCATTAAAACCATGCAGTTGTTACCTGGAGTAAAAAGTGCTGGGGAAGGAAATTCTGGTTACTATGTACGTGGTGGTGGTGCAGATCAAAATTTAATTTTATTGGATGAAGCGCCAGTGTACAATGCCTCTCACCTACTTGGTTTTTTCTCTACGTTTAATTCAGACGCCATTAAAGATGCCACCCTTTATAAAGGAAATCAACCTGCGAATTTAGGTGGTAGGTTGTCTTCTGTACTAGACATAAAAATGAATGAAGGAAACAACCAACGCTACAATGTAAGTGGAGGATTAGGATTAATCTCTTCCAAACTGAATGTGGAAGGACCATTAGTTAAAGACAAGTCCTCTTTTTTAATTACAGGTCGACGTACGTATGCTGATTTGTTTTTGAAAGCAAACAATGAATTTAAAAACAATACCCTTTATTTTTATGATTTAAACACGAAATTAAATTATAAAATAAATCAGAAAGACAAGTTGTACCTTTCTGGATATTTTGGTAGAGATGTGTTAGGTTTTGGTTCAACATTTGGTATTGACTGGGGAAATGCTACAGGAACTGTTCGATGGAACCATATAATTTCTCCAAAATTATTTTCTAATACTTCTATCATATACAGTTCCTACGATTATAAAATTGCTATTACTGCAGAACAAGTAGATTTTACGATTAAATCAAAAGTATTAGACTATAATTTGAAACAAGAATTTCAATATTATGCTAATACTAAAAACAAAATCAAATTTGGTCTAAACGTAATTAACCATAACATTACTCCCGGACAATTAAATGGATCCAAAGGTATTTCCACTGGAATTGTTCAACTGAATGCTGCTAAATCGTTAGAAAATGCTGTTTTTATATTGAATGACTGGGAAGTATCCGAAAAATTATCGGTTAATTATGGCGTACGTTTTTCAGCTTTTAGTGTTCTTGGAAATGGACAAGATATGTACCGCTACGATAGTGATGGAAAAGTAAAGGAAACGCTAGCATATGCAGATAATCAATTTGTAAAAACCTATCCAGTTGTTGAACCGCGACTTTCGATGAGTTATTCCTACAGAGAAGATCAAAGTTTTAAACTCGCGTATTCCCGTAACGCACAAAATATTCACCTAGTTTCAAATGCTACTACAGCGTCTCCAACCGATGTAATTTTGGGAACTACCATCAATACAAAACCTGAAATTGCGGACCAAGCTGCTTTTGGTTGGTTTAAAAACTTCAAAGAAAACACCTACGAATTCAATGCAGAGGTATATTACAAGTACCTTCAAAATCAAATTGACTACCGAAATGGAGCAAATACACAAGCAAATGAAAAATTGGAAGGAGAATTATTGTATGGATTAGGTAGAGCCTACGGTTTGGAAATGATACTTAAAAAGAAAAAAGGCAAATTCAATGGCTGGATTTCTTATTGTTTATCTAAATCCGAACGAAAAATTGCCGGTATCAATGAGGGTTCTTGGTACAATGCAAAACAAGACAGAACGCATGATTTATCCGTTGTCACTATCTACGATTTAACACCTAAATTGTCGCTTTCTGCCTTATTTGTTTTTTACACCGGAAATGCTGTAACTTTCCCTTCCGGTAAATATACTATTGAAGGACAAACACAATTTTTATATACCACACGCAACGGTGGGAGAATGCCTAATTACCATCGTTTAGACTTAGGTGTTAATTGGATCCGAAAAAATACGGATACCTATGAGAGTAGCTGGAATTTTTCTATCTACAACGCCTATGGTAGGGAAAATGCATATACAATCGCATTCCAAGAAAAAGAAGGAAACCCAAATGTTACAGAGGCTGTTCAAACCTCTTTATTCAGATGGATTCCTGCAATTACGTACAACTTTAAATTTAAATAATATGAAATCGAACATTAAATATTCGTTTGCACTCGTTGCACTATTCGTCGTTTCCATCGTATTATTTTCATGTAAAAAAGTTATTCAATTGGATCTGACAAAAGAAAAACCTAAAGTCATTATCGAGGCTGCTATTGAGGTAGATTCTGCTAATCAAACCGATAGTAGTACACATATTATTAGTATCAAACGAACCGTAAATTTTGACAGCGAAATGAATGGTTTTGAAGTTCCCAATGCATCCATTCAACTAACTGATGGCAAAGACACTTTAAAATTTTTACCAAATTGTTACAAAGGAGATGGTAAATATGAACTTAGAATACGTCCTGGTTTTTTAGATAAAGATCGCTCATTTACATTACTGGTGAAAGTAGATGACCAAGTCTTTACTGCAACAAGTAAATGTCCATCAAAACCAGTAGCGTTAGATTCTATCGGTGTATTTAAACAAAAATCCTTTGGCAGGTATAATTATTCCATTGCACCAATCAGAGATGAAAGCAAGGAAAAAGGTATTCCAAATTGGTATCAATTTAAAGCGAAAAAAAATGGAGTGAAAATCAATAAAATCTTAGTTGATGATGACCAAAATCTAGACGGTGTTAAATATACGCTTAAGCCTATTTTTGACTTAAACGAGTTTTCTCCTGATACAGTAATTAATGAAGTGCCTAAATTTAAAATCATTCAAAATGGAAACGTACAACTCGTCGATTCTGTGGAAATTGAGTTAAAACTCGTAAATATTGAATATAAAATATTCAGGTATTTATTTAATTTGGTAGGTAATCAAGGAGGAAGACAGAGTACAACTCCATCCAATCCAGATCCAATTTTTTCTAATGGTGCCCTTGGTTATTTTTCCATGCAAAAAAGTTATACTAAAACAAAATGGATTAATACCAAGTAGATAATTCACTTTAATACTACTAATTTGTTAATTTTGTTCTGCTATGAACAGGTTACCAAACCATTATCGTATTGCGCTACAAGCAGCTATTGACGCCTCTTTTGTCGTTATGAACTACTATAATGTTGGTTTTACAAGTGAAGCGAAATCAGATGGTAGTCCAGTCACGGAAGCAGACAAAGCATCTTCTGATCTAATTAACAGCAGATTACAAACTACCAATATTCCTATTATTGGGGAAGAAATTGTTAATCTTGACTACCAAACTCGAAAAAATTGGAAAGAAAATTGGTGTGTTGATCCACTGGATGGTACCAAGGAGTTTATCAAGAAGAATGGTGAGTTTGTTATAAATATTGCCCACATTGTGGAGGGAAATCCTGTTTTTGGAATCATTGTTTCTCCAGTTCAACAAACGTTTTTACTAGGAGGAAAAGCTACAGGGGTTTTTACTGGGACTTTTGACATAGATGGAAACACGCATGACTGGAAACAGCTCCATGCGAACACCCAAATAAATAATCCTTTGGTGTTAATTTCATCCCGTAGTTTTCATTCTCCTAAAACAGCCAATTTCGTGGAAGGCTTAAGACAAAAGTATGGTGCCTTGACCAATATAGAAAAAGGAAGTGCATTAAAATTTTTCGACTTAGCATACGGAAAAGCAGATATTTACCCACGATTCGCTCCTACAATGGAATGGGATATAGCAGCTGGTCAAGCTATCTTAGAAGGTTTGGATGGTACTATTCAGGATGTTTATTTCAAGCAGAAATTAGTATACAATAAACAAACCCTCTACAACCCGTATTTTATAGCACAAACAAAAGCAAGTATTGATTATCAAGTAAATCCAATCGTATGAAATTTTGGATAACATGTATATTAACTTGCTATTTCTCTGTAATCTACGGACAAAGCAGAATACTACTACAACAAAGTTATTTTAAAGAAAAATTCATTTACTGCTCCAAAAACAAATCCATTGAAACATTTTTTCCTGCAAATGCAAGTCAACTAAACATTGCCCATCTAAACAGAGATTCGATTGTTGTATATACTGATTTAGAAAATTATTTATTCAAACAATTTCCTCTAGAAATTAAAAAAGAAGATTTTAAATTAGCCATCACTCCTCTTCTTAACTACGCCAAAGGCAGAACTGGTAAATTAGATTCTAATTATTGGCCAGTTTACCGAAATACAAGGGGAATTTATGCTGAAGGCGAATTAGGAAAAAAAATTGGCTTTAATTTCATTTTTTGTGAGAATCAAGCTCGTTTTCAGGATTATGAAAATGCCTATTTTAACCTTCAAGGAGAAAAATACATAAAATATTATGGGAATTATAGTACCCAAAACGCCATGATTCCAGGTGCTAGTAGAACCAAACCCTTTAAAGTTGATGGGTATGATTATGCATTTTCTTCTGGTAACATGTATATTAATTTTCATCCAAAATTTCAGGTAGAATTTGGAAATAATCAACATTTTATTGGTTCTGGTTACCGTTCCTTATTACTTTCAGACAATAGTAGTATTGCACCAAGTATTCGCTTCAAATGGAAAATAAATCGTTTTTTCGACTATCAGGTTTTGTATCGTAAACAATTGAATTTATATCGTAAGCCTACCACTTGGGCAGTAGAAGCCAACTATGAAACTAAATTATTTGCAGCTAGTTATTTGACCTACAAACCAAAAGAATTTATAGCAATTAGTTTGTTTACCGGAGGAAATCAGTTGCGCGGAGACTCATTAGAAATGCACAGCCTAGATGGTCGTCAACTCATTCCTTTGCCTTTACTTCAAAATGATTTATTGACGGCAAATAGTAGTATTATAAATGGGATCTCGGGAATAAATGTAGACCTTGCATTTTCAAAAGTACGCCTGTACGGACAACTTGCAGTAGATAAATGTAACAGTACTTGGTTGGGTGCAGGACAAGTTGGATGCTATTATTTTGATGCCTTTGGAATAAAAAATGTTCAAATTCAATGTGAATGGAACCAAGTACCGCGAAATTTTTATGCGGCAAACCGCGCAAAATTAGCATACAGCAATTATAACCTTCCCTCTGCGCATCCAAAAGGAAATAATTTTAAAGAATTAGTTATCAAACTTGGCTATACCTATTCCAGATTCTATCTAACAGCAAAAACAAATTTCTATTTTACACAAGGAGGTGATTTAAACCAACAGTTTATGTCCAATTCCATTTTTGTTATTGATCCAAGCCAATATACGAACCAAAAAGGTAACACAATTCTACTAAACATAGAACTAGGTTATCGAATGAATAATTTATATAATGCCACATTTTTTGCCTCCTACCAAGGTAGAGCAAGCAATTATCAACCTTTAGAAAATACCTACCAATGTTTGATGCTTGGAATCCGAACAGCGATTACCAACGAATATTTTGATTTTTAATGCGGATTATACTTTTACATATCTTATTATTAACTGGGATTGTTCGTGCTCAACAAACTGCTCAAGTAGAACGTTTTTGGATAAATTCAACCACACATTCAGCCATAAAAAACCTACAATTTTACCAAATAGATTCATTACTTATAAAAGACAGTTCTCATGCACAATTCCGAATTTTGCCTGATGAAGTTTTTGCTTTAAATACATTTACAAATAACACTTCCGAATTCAAATTTCAAACAGGATTAACGTTTACTTTAAATGGTAATATTCGAGATAAATTTTCCTACATGCTAGATTATCGAGTAGGAACAGCCAATCAACCTCCAGTACCCTATAATTCTACTTTTCAGACGAAATCGTATTTTTATAACAACCTTAAAACCATAAATCCCTTCACTTCATACTCCATCTATGGTGATTTGAGAGGAAGGATGCTCTTTAAACCAAATCGCATTGTTACATTAAGTGCAGGAGTAGATAAATTATTTATTGGTGAAGGAGATCGTTCTTTGTTTTTTGGAAATCAAGGAGTTGCCTCCCCATTTGCTTCACTTGTTGCTAAATTTAAAACATTTGAATACCATTTTATCCAACAAGTTTGGCGTGAAAAATCAGGCAATCATTATACCCCTAAAGGAAATGCTACCCATTTTTTAAGCTATAAACCTACCAAAAAATGGCAATTTGGCTTATTTGAAAATGTGGTGTATCAAATGAAAGATACGCTATACAACCGAGGTTTTGAAGTAGAATATCTAAATCCTTTAACTTTCTATCGTCCACAAGAATATAACATGGGTTCGAGCGATAATGTATTACTAGGACTACAAGTTTCTTTTAGTCATAAAAATACAATGGTGTATGGTCAAGTGTTGTTGGATGATTTTCTGCTTTCCGCTATTTTAAAACGAAACAAGTGGTGGGCGAATAAATTTGGCATCCAATTTGGTGTTAAAGGATGGAAACAACTAGACTCCACCACACAACTTTTTTACCGAACCGAATTAAATTTAGTAAGACCATATACCTACTCGCAAAAATTTTCCGGCGGAGTTATGGGGAATCAAGGCCTTCCAATTGCTCATCCTTTAGGTTCAAACTTTGTGGAATTATACCAAGAACTTTCATTCCACCGAAAAAAATGGAGTTTTGAATTTTGGGGGCAAGCATACCTCAAAGGAGACGACTGGTATACTACAGCCAAAACTGTTTCCTATGGTGGAGATATTTACCAATCGTATAACAAATATGTAAAAGAGTTTGGTAATACGATAGGACAAGGAAAAACGATGCACATTATTCAACTAGGGACGTATATTTCTCGAAAAATAAAGTATGAAAAAATATTTTTTGATTTAATTAAACTTCCAAAAATGTTACAAAGTAACCAAATGTCCATTTTTATAGAACCTAAAGTTAGATTTTCAAACATCGAAGGTGAAAACATCACCAATTACTTTGTGACGTTTGGAACGATTAAGACGCTAGGAAGAGATCGACGAAACTACTAACTTTATACCAAACATTAAACAATGGAATTAATCTTAAAAGCTGTTTTTACAGGCGTAATCTTAAGTTTAATGATAGGTCCTGCCTTCTTTTTACTTTTAGAAACAAGCATAAAAAAAGGGGTACGTGCAGCATTAGCTTTTGATTTAGGAATTCTACTAAGCGATTTATTTTACATCGCTATTGCTTATATTTTCTATGGAGAGGTGGCAAAATTAGTAGCTGGAAAACATACAGAATTACTCAAATGCATTGGCGGAGGATTATTTATTATTTACGGAGTAGTTTCCTTTTTTAAAAAATCGAAAATTCAAAGCCAAGAAGAAATTGATAATTCGAGTAATACTTCCAAAGATTATTTAATTCAATTCTTAAAAGGGTTAATGCTCAACTTAGTAAATCCTATGGTGATTTTTTACTGGTTTAGTGTGATGGCATTAGGCACAGAACATGGGGTTGATAGTTGGATTGATAACATTCTTTTTATAGGCATATTATTAATTACCTTCTTTTCTATCGATGTATTAAAAATTTTGGGTGCAAAAAAACTTCGCCCATTTATTACCGATCCTCTTTTACGTTCGTTAAATCGTATTACAGGATCTATTTTATTTCTATTTGGTATTGTTTTGTTACTTCAAGGCATATTAAAAAACTTTTAACATATTTAATATGAAGGCTTTAATTTTACTATTCTTTCTTTTTATTTCTTTCCTACATGATGCGCAAGTTGTAAAAAAAGAAAATTTAACGGAAAAAGATAAATTGTATTGGGACTTTAAAAAGACCAAACTTCAATCCACAGGTGCGTATTATAAAGATATATTAGGAGAAACGAGAGATAAACATGGTAAATGGGAATATTTCAATGAATTCGGAGATATGGAAGAAATCAGAAACTATTACCGCGAAAAATTACACGGTCAAGTATTCTTAAAATATGCTAATGGAAAGCCACGTCAAGAAGGGTATTTTAAACTAGATAAAGCTGATTCAGTCTATCGTGAATGGGTTGAAAACGGAACCCTCATCGTGGAAGGAAAATATAAAAATGGAAAACCGTTTGGGATTTGGAGAAGGTATTACATGGATGGTAGAGAGCAATCCGTTGAAGAATATGTGGATACATTATGTTTGATCAAAGATTTTTGGAAGGATGATTCACTTCATACACGTACCATTAAAAATGGAACAGGTATCAAAACCACGTATTATCCAAATGGAAAAATAAAAGAATTTTACAATTACAAGGAAGGTTTACGCGATGGTACCTTTGAAGAACGCAGTATCAATGGCTACTTGTTTTTATCTGGATTTTTCAAACAAGAACGCAAAGATGGTGAATGGAAATATTATTACTATACAGGTGATTTAGAGAAAATTAGTAATTACAAAAATGGATTATTAGATGGGCCTTACTCCTATTATTACGATACAAAAGTCTTAAACGTTTCCGGGAATTACAAAGCAGGGAAAAAAGAAGGTAAATGGTTTTGGTACACCAACAAAGGTGGAAAAGACATGGAAGGTACTTTTCTAAATAACAAGCAAGACGGAGATTGGATTTACTATTATCCATCCGGAGAAGTCTCGTACAAAGCATTTTATAAACAAGACAAACGCGAAGGGAAATGGGAATACTACTATGAAAATAAGAAATTATTTAAACTAGGAACCTACGCTAACGACCTAAAAGATGGATTGTGGGAAACATGGTACGAAGATGGAACACTTTTGATGTCTGGTAAATATGTAAAAGGAAAAGAAGAAGGTATTTGGAAAAACTTTTGGCCAAATGCTACCTTAAAAAATCAGTCGACCTTTGAAAATGGGTTGTTACACGGACAATGGTTTTCCTGGGCAATGGACGGAACTGTTACACTTACTGGTTTCTATAAAGAAGGGTACAAAGTTGGTAAATGGACCAAATATTATGACAATGGGAAGGTAGAAGACATTAATACTTTTAAAATCATTGAAAAAGACGCTCCCATTGACTATGGTTTTGCAAAAGGGAGAAAAGTCAAAGAAAGTGTACGACACGGCTACCACGCTTCGTATTCAATGAAAGATTATAATTTAACGGAAGAAGGTCATTACATCAACGATGAAAAAGATGGTAAATGGGTTGACTATCTTCCAGGTGGTGTGCTTCCTGCTGTTATCACAAATTATAAGGAAGGGAAATTGGATGGTTTGATGATACAATTTGGTCGTAGAGGAGAAAAAATCTCTGAGTCAGAATATAAAAAAGGTTTGAAAGAAGGAAAATTCCGAATGTTTGACACTTCTGGCAAAGTCATACTAGAAAAAACATATTCCAAAGGACAAGAAGTACGTTAGTAATGAAAGTGGTGTTTTTAGATACCGTTCATCCAATATTGGAAGAACGATTAACCAAGAAAGGGTTTCACTGTGTAGATGCTACAAAATCCGACTTGGAAACCTGTCATTCCTTGGTAAACGACGCTATTGGTATCGTTATTCGTTCGCGCTTTCCAATGCACGAATCGTTTTTGAAACACGCTCCAAAACTACAATTCATTGCCCGTTCTGGTGCTGGTATGGAAAACATCGATGAAGATTATTGTGTTCAACGTAATATCCAGTTGTTTAATGCTCCTGAAGGAAATCGCAATGCGGTTGGTGAACACGCGCTTGGTATGTTGTTGGCGCTACTAAACAAGTTTATTCCTGGAGATAAAGAAGTACGTAAAGGTGTTTGGAATCGGGAAGGAAATCGCGGAGAAGAATTGGATGGAAAAACTGTTGGTATCATCGGGTACGGAAATAACGGACGAGCATTTGCCAAAAAACTACGCGGTTTTGAATGCAACGTGTTGGTTTACGACAAGTATGTTGAATCCATCTCGGATGAATTTGTGACTCAAGTAACACTCGAAAAACTCTACCAAGAGTCCGATGTCATCAGTTTTCACATCCCACAAAATGCAGAAACCTTGTATTGGGTCAATGATGCATTTTTTGAATCTCTTGCGAAACCTATTTACCTATTAAATCTTTCCAGAGGAAAAATTGTAGATACAGCAGCGGTTTTGAAAGCGATTACGCATCAAAAAGTAAAAGGTGCAGGTTTAGATGTGCTTGAATTTGAAAAAGCTAGTTTTGAAAATTTTTCGGATGGTGAACGTTTAGCTGTCTTTCAAGAATTAATCCTATCCGAAAAAGTCATCCTAACCCCACATGTTGGAGGTTGGACAACTGAAAGTTATTTTAAATTGAGTGATGTCTTAGCGGATAAAATTCTAACGCATTACAAGTAAGGATTCGTACGAAGTTTACTTAAATACTCATTAGGGTTAAAAACAGGAATTTCAGACGTCTTAAAATCTTTTTCATTTCTAGTTATAATCATCGAACTACCTGTTTTAAGTGCACAATAATATTGCAATGCATCTTCAAAATCTCCAAATTTGGATGACAAACCTTTATCCATAATTTTATCTGTTAAATCAGCGGTTTTAGCAATAGTCTTAAATTTTCGAATTTTTTCTTTTACAATTTCTTTGGATTCAAAACGAGAAAGTATGTAAAATAAAGTAGAATAGGTCAATGCTGAAACCGTAAGTTTAATTTTACCCTTGTCAGCCAGAGACACTATTTTAGCGATATCATCATAATAATCTTCTCGTTCTCCAAGCAAATCTATGACAACATTTGTATCTAAAAACAACGTATCCATTAGGAATATTTTTCGGTTAAATAATCGCCATATCCTTTTTTATCGTCGTAATCTTTAGGGATTTTCACACCAGATTTTAGACTTTTAACAAATGGAGTTATTTCAAAATCTTCCTCTTTTGGCTGATTTTCGTTATTTAATAAAGACTTTAAATAAGCTTCAATTAGTCGAGATAAACTTTTTTTATGGGATGAAGCATATTCTTTTGCTCCTTCCACAACGAATTTATCTAATTTAAGTGTAAGTTTTGTGTCCATCATTGTTTATTTATACGTACTAATTTATAAAATTTATCCGTATAAAGCAAACTAAATGAAAATTTCAATCTATTAATTCCAAATCTTCGTCACAGATATCTCTTTTTCTATGCGAAAATTCTATCCATAAATTACATCCAAAGCAGTACAAAACTTCACAGCTACTTCTGCTAATATTTCAGGTGTGTGCGCTTGTGAAACAAAACCAACTTCATAACCACTTGGACCTAAATACACTCCAACTTCTAATAATGCGTGGTGTAAATGTTTAAATCCTGTCATATCTGGATTGATTTCATCTGCACGACGAATGGTTTTATTTCCTGCAAAAGACAACCAAAAGATTGATCCAATCGTATGAATTTCAAAGGCATACCCTTTTACTTTAGCATGCGCATTGATTGGTGTAATAAAATCAACCGTACGTCTTTCTAATTCCTCGTAAAACCCTGGTTTAGCACATTCTGTCAACTGCGCAATACCTGCCGCCATCGCAACTGGATTTCCAGATAACGTTCCTGCTTGATAGACATCTCCATCCGGAGAAACGCGTGCCATAATTTCTTTACTTGCACCATACGCACCAACAGGCAAACCGCCTCCAATGATCTTACCATAGGTTACGATGTCTGGTTGTATACCATAATGTTCAGCAGCACCGGAAAATGCAACACGGAATCCAGAAATTACCTCATCAAAAAACAATAAAATACCATTTTCAGTACAGATTTCGCGTAAGGCTAATAAGAACGTTTTTTCTTGTAGTAACAAGCCATTATTTGCTGGAATTGGCTCGATAATCGCACACGCAATTTCATTTTTATAATTCGCAACACATGTTTTTAATGCTTCAATATCGTTCAAAGGAAGTACAATCGTTTCTTGCGCAAAACTTTCTGGAACTCCTGCACTAGAAGAAGCACCAAAAGTAACTAATCCACTTCCTGCTTTCACTAACATAGCATCTACGTGTCCGTGGTAGCAACCTTCAAATTTGATGACTTTATTTTTACCAGTATAGCCGCGCGCCAAACGTAATGCTGACATCACTGCTTCTGTACCAGAACTAACAAATCGCATTTTATCAATGAAAGGATTGCGGGACAAGATTAATTCTGCTAATTCGTTTTCCAAACGCGTTGGTGCACCAAAGCTGGATCCATTTTGCATCGTTGCAACCACTTTTTCAAATACTGCAGGATGGTTATGCCCTAAAATAAGAGGCCCCCAACTACAACAAAAATCCACAAATTCATTACCGTCTTCATCCCAAATACGACATCCATCTCCTTTTTTGATAAACAACGGCGAACCATCCACCGATTTAAAAGCACGTACAGGTGAATTTACACCACCAGGAAAATAGTTTTTTGCAGTAGCAAATAAGGCTTCGGAAGTAGTTGTTTTCATAGGATAAATGATTTGAAATTGTGGGTGTAAATTTAGTGTTTTATATTGGATGAAAATGATATAATTTACTAACTTAATATGTAGTGTAATTTTAATATTATCAAATTTATGGAACAAAATATTAATGAAATAGAAATTCATTCAATTCAAAATAAGATAATTACAATAAGAAACTTACAAGTAATTGTCGATAGAGATTTAGCAGAATTATTTCAAATTGAAACCAAAAGATTAAATGAACAAGTAAAACGAAATGCACAAAGATTTCCTGAAGGTTATCATTTTCAACTTACACCAAAGGAAAGAATCGAACTAGTCGCAAATTGCGACCGGTTCAAGAATATAAAACATTCATCAAGCAATCCATATGTATTTACAGAACACGGTGTTGCAATGTTATCCGCAATTCTAAGAAGTGAAATTGCAATTAAAATAAGTATTCAAATAATTAATGCATTCATTCAAATGAGAAAAATGTTGAATATGAATCAACAATTAGATCAAAGAATTAATTATCTAGAAAAAAAACAATTTGAATCAGAAATTAAATTTGACGAAATATTTAATGCGTTAGAAAATAATAATTTAGAACAGCATCAAGGCATCTTTTACAATGGTCAAATTTTTGACTCATATATTTTTATTAATGAAATTATTAGAGAAGCAAAAAGTGAAATTATTTTAATAGATAATTATGTAGATGACATTACTTTGGTTAGTTTTTCGAAAAAAAAATTAAACACAAAAGTTAAAATATATACTAATAAGATTTCAAGACAACTTGAGGTTGATAGAATGAAGTTTAATGAACAGTATACAGGTTTGTCGATTTTAGAAATTAAAAATATACATGATCGATTTTTAATTATTGATGGTGTAAAACTCTATCATCTAGGAGCCTCATTGAAAGATTTAGGTAAGAAATGGTTTGAATTTTCTAGAATGGATGGTTTTATACAAGAGGTTCTAAAGAGATTAAATTAATTGTATCTTTGAGACCGATTAATTCAGATTAATCCTTTTTAATATATTACAACATTTATTTTCACTATGGAAAATACACTTTCATACGCGCAACAACAAGACGCAAACGATTCATTACGAGCATATAGAGATCGTTTCTTTATGCCTACATTTCACGAAAATCAAGTTCGTTATTTCACAGGAAATTCCTTGGGATTACAACCTAAAGCGGTTGGTTCATACATCCAACAAGAGTTAGACGATTGGGCAAAATGGGGAGTGGAAGGACATTTTCATGGGAAAAGACCTTGGTTTAGCTACCACGAGAATTTGACTGAAAAAATCGCGAAAGTGGTTGGTGCATTACCAGGGGAAGTCGTTGTAACACATTCATTGACAACAAACTTACACCTATTAATGGTGTCTTTTTTCGCACCACAAGGTAAGCGTAAAAAAATCATTTGTGAGGCAAAAGCATTCCCAAGTGATCAATATGCCTTGGAATCCCAAATTAAATTCCACGGCTTAGATTTGGCTACTGACTTGATTGAAATTGCTCCACGCGAAGGAGAACATTTGATCCACGAAGAGGATATTTTAGCAAAAATCGCGGAAGTTGGGGATGAATTGGCATTGGTAATGATTGGTGGTGTAAACTACTATTCTGGTCAGTTGTTCGACATGAAAAAAATCACTGAAGCAGCACACGCTGTTGGTGCGATTGCTGGATTTGATTTGGCACACGCAGCAGGAAATATCCACCTTAAATTACACGATTGGGGGGTTGACTTCGCAGCTTGGTGTTCGTATAAATACTTGAATTCATCTCCCGGTGGTGTTTCTGGTATGTATGTACATGAAAGACATGCAAATAGACCTGAATTACCTCGTTTTGCAGGATGGTGGGGACACGATAAATCGGTGCGTTTCTTAATGGAACCAGGTTTTCAACCAATGCCTGGAGCGGAAGGATGGCAATTGAGTAACGCCCCAGTTTTAGGGATGGCAGCTCATTTAGCTTCATTGGATATTTTTGATGAAGTAGGTATGGAAAAATTGTGCGCAAAACGCGATCAATTAACTGCATATTTAGAATTTATCATCGATTCAATTTCTGAAAAACACAAAGATTTGTGTACGTTTGAAATCATTACACCTCGAAATAAAGCACAACGTGGTGCACAATTATCGATGTTGGTTCACGGAAAAGGAAAAGCGATTTTCGATAAATTGAGCGAAGCAGGTGTTGTGGCTGATTGGAGGGAGCCAAACGTAATTCGTTTAGCACCTGTACCATTATATAATTCGTTTGAAGATGTATATTATTTTGGTAAACATTTGGAAGATGCAATTGTAGAACTGGCGTAGGTTGTAACATAGTACATCCGCAAGCATTTTTAAAATAATAGGGATATTGCATGTAATATCCGAACAACAAGAAATGATCTAAAATGAAAAAAATAGCAGTAGTAGGAGCAGGATTAGCAGGAAGTTTACAAGCAATCTTGATGGCAAAAAAAGGATATGAAGTATCTGTTTTTGAACGACGTACAGATTTACGTAAGGCAAAATTGATTGCAGGAAGATCAATCAATTTAGCATTATCGCATAGAGGCTGGAAAGCTCTAGAATTGGCAGGTATTGCGGATGATATACGTCAAATTGCTATTCCAATGTACAAACGTTGTATGCACGCTTTAGACGGAACGCTTACCTACCAACCGTATGGAAAAGAAGATGAGGCGATTTACTCTGTATCAAGAGGTGGTTTGAATCAAAAATTAATGAATTTAGCAGATCAATATCCATCTATTTCTTACTATTTTAATCGAAAATGTAACGATATTGATTTAGCAACAAATACATTGACGTTTGACAACTCAGAAACTGGTGAACGCGAAAAACACCAAGTAGATAAAGTATTTGCTACCGATGGAGCATTCTCTGCTGTGCGTATGCGCATGCAAAAAAGCACCATGTTCGATTATTCTCAAAAATACTTGGACCACGGCTATAAAGAATTGGTTATTCCTGCTAACGAAGACGGAACACACAAACTAGACAAAAACTGTTTGCATATCTGGCCTCGTGGAGAATTCATGATGATTGCATTAGCAAATTTAGATGGTAGTTTTACTTGTACCTTGTTTTTCCCTATGAAAGGTGAGGTTTCTTTTGAAAGTTTACAAACAAGAGAACAAGTTGCTGCTTTCTTTGATAAAACCTTTCCGGATGCAGTAGCAATGATGCCTACGTTATTAGATGACTATTTTAGTAATCAAACTTCTACCTTAATCATGGTGCGTTGTACTCCTTGGAATTACAAAGAAGATGTGGTATTAATAGGCGATGCAGCGCATGCAATTGTTCCTTTCTACGGACAAGGAATGAACTGTGCGTTTGAAGATTGTACGGTTTTCCACGAAATGCACGAAGAAGCAAACGGAAATTGGGATGGATTGTTAGACCGTTTCTCCGAACGAAGAGTTCCTGAGGGAAATGCTATTTTGGATTTAGCATTGCAAAATTATGTGGAAATGCGTGATTTAACAGCAGATCCAAATTTCTTGTTACAAAAGAAAATTGAAGCGAAATTCAGTAAATTATATCCTGAAAAATGGATTCCATTATATTCGCAAGTAACTTTTAGCCATATCCCTTATAGTCAAGCGATTAAAAACGGAAAAGTGCAAGACGAAATTATGGCAGAGATCTTAAAAATGGATAACATCCACGAAAATTGGGATGAGCCAGAAGTAATGGAAAAATTATTGTCACTAGTTAACTAATCCGTATGAAGTCTTTTCTACTTATTCTATTTTCCCTACTTTGTTTTGGTTCGGTAGTAGCACAAAAAAAAAGTAGAAAAGACTTTTTTGGTGGTCCCAAAGATTACCGTAATCTAAGTAATAAAGGAATTACGTTCTCTTTTGGTCCTACTTATACATTTACTGATACAAGTAGTCTTTATATTAATCCTCGATCCATATACAAATTTCAACCAAAAGGAAGGTATGGTTTATTTGCAGAAATTGGTACCGTTGCTTTTAACCTGAAAAAACCAAAATTCAAATGGGGAAATCTAATTAAATATACCGATTGGGGAATTGGATTTAACGTATATGGAGGTTCAGAAAATACGATTGAATACAATTCTGCTGAAAAATCTGAAAAACAAATTTCCTATGGTTCTTTTTACCTAGGTAATGTAACCGGACGACTTACCTTTCACCATACTTTTTACATTCCTGAAACAACCATTATGATTGATAATGGATTAGGTATAAACCTAGATTACAGGGTGTTAAAAAATTCTTCGTTTGATAAAACAGACCAAGAATTACAAGCTTTAAACATCAATACACAAGCATTCTCACCAAACTTTTTCGCACAACTACACTATAATTTTGGAATCGGACTTAAATTAAAAAGAGGAAGTTATTGTATTCCTAGCATGCAACTACCCATACTTGGAATGTATGCATGGAACAAAGGAAGTGCTCGTACTAACTGGTTTTCGAGCGAATATTTACCCGTAATTTTCAAGTTAAAATTCATTTATTTGTTTGAAAAACGATCTCAAGGAGGTTGTGAAAATTTTGGTTCAGAAGAGGATAGAAAACGTAATGAAGAATATTTGCAAAACAAATAATTCGCATTCTCAATGTTGAAATATACACACGTACTTTGCTTTTTATTTTCATTTGCTAACATTCTTTTAGCACAAGAAACAGATAGTCTACCCAATCAAAAAGACAGAGAGTTAGAACAAGCTAAGGTTAAAACAAAATCTTCTGGTATTGAACAATCCGAAGTAGGAGGATTAAAACTTACACAGAAAGAACTGGAAAAACTTCCTCAATTTTTAGGTGAACACGATCCTGTAAAAGCCATGCAATTGTTACCCGGTATTCAATCCTCTGGTGATGGTAATGGAATTTATGTACGCGGTGGAGGAATCGATCAAAATTTAATAATGCTCGACGATATACCCATCTATAATGTATCCCATTTATTTGGTTTTTTTTCGGTGTTTAATGCGCATACCATCCAAAAAATAGAAATACACAAAGGTGGAATGCCTGCAAACTACGGAGGAAGAATTTCATCTGTTATTGCTATTTCTTCTGCCAATGGAAGCTTGAATCGTTGGAAAGTCGATGGTAATTTAGGTATTTTAGCAAGTACATTAACACTGCAAGGCCCCATCAAAAAAGATACGAGCTCTTTACTTTTTTCCATGCGAAGAACGTATGTAGAAGTATTGAAAAATATGCTTGTTGGCCCCAATTCGAACTTTCAAACCAACTACTTTTTCTACGATGTAAACCTAAAGTATTTCCACAGACTTACAGCCCATACAAAATTTTACCTAACTGGTTTTAGTGGTTCAGACAATTTTGTATACGATGATGTAAAAGCAAAAACATTTTCAAACGAAATTAGATGGGGAACAAAACTAATTTCTGCCAAACTTGAACACCGAATATCTGATCGTGGTACACTAACAGCTACCCTTGGTATTACAGATTACAACATGGATTTTGGTGCTTCTATTTATAATTATTCGTTTGATTTATACTCCTCCAACCGTGATTTTATATGTAAAGCAGAATATATAAATCAATATTCCCCAAAAAGTACATGGAAAATCGGCATAGATAATAACATGCACGTAATTAGTCCAAATAATTTTCAAGCAAATGGTGAAGTTGCAAAATTCAATTACTCAAAACTAAAAAAATTAACGAGTGATGAAGGCGCTATATATTTGAGTAATGAATTCAAAATGAATGAAAAAACAACCTTGTCTAGTGGTATTCGAATCAGTTCGTTTGTGCAATTTGGCCCATTTACTCGCTATGATTATTCCAAAGGTTATGGATTAAAAGATTCTACCTATTTCGCATCTGGATCAGTTGTTAGCAAATATATATATCCCGAACCTCGAATTTCTATTGGTTATAAACTCACTCCAAGTGTATCTATCAAAGCAGGTTTTTCACAAAATTATCAGTACATCCATTTAGCACCTGTATCTTCTATTTCACTACCTACAGATGTTTGGATTCCTAGTAGTACCATCGTTAAACCACAAATGGGACGACAATATTCAGTGGGATATTACAAACTATTTGCAAAAAACACGATAGAAACATCCATAGAAGCATACTATAAACAAATGGACCATCTTATCGAATACAAAGAAGGGGTTTTAAGTCTGATTAAACTACAATCCAACTACGATGACAACTTCTTTTTTGGTAAAGGTCAATCGTATGGTATGGAATTTTTCGCTAAAAAAAATGTAGGAAAATTTACTGGCTGGATTGGGTATACCCTATCGAAATCAACGCGAAACTTCAAAGACATCGAAAATGGGAATACGTTTAATGCTAAGAATGATCGCAGGCATGACATCTCGTGTGTGTTTAATTACCAAATGTCCTCCAAATGGAGCATTTCAGGGGTATTCACTTACAAAACCGGAAATGCAATGACAATACCTATTTCGCGTTATTTCTTACAAGGAAACATCATCAACACCTATTCTCCAAAAAATTCTTACCGTATTCCAGCATATCACCGGATAGATTTGTCCATTAACTATCAAATCAAGAAAACAGATACGAAAGAATCCTCCATTAACTTTTCGGTTTATAATATCTATGGAAGACAAAATCCATTCTACATGTATTTTGAAACAAATGGTGATTTAGCAAAATTCTCTGTAGAAACAAAAGCCAAACAAGTGTCTTTGTTCACCATTTTACCTTCCATTTCTTATAAATTCATGTTCTGATGTTAACTACTTCTCGTATCTATTTTATTACATGTCTGAGTGGTATACTTTTTCTCTTTTCTTGCACCAAAGAAATTAAGATGGAATATCCCAAAACAGAAAAACAATTGGTTATTGAAGGATACATCGAACCGGGGAAATACCCGATCGTTTTTTTGACAAAATCAAGTCCATTTTTTGAAAAAATTGACAGCTCAAATATCGCAGAACTCATTGCTAGTGTCGCCAAAGTAAGTGTGTTTTGTGAAGGCGTCGAAGAGGTATTGACCTTACGCTACAATGCCAAGTATTTCCCATCGTATTACTATGAAGGAACATCGCTTATGGGAGAAGTCGGAAAAAGCTATACCTTAAAAATTGAGCTGACAGGAAAAACGTATACGGCATCTACAACCATTGTGGATACTGTTGGTATTAGTTCATACTCAACTGTAAGTTCATCGAATAACCCTGACGAAAAATTTATAAATATTCATTTTTCAGATCCTGCTAAAAAATCAAATTTTTACCGCGTATATGTCAAACGTATTGGAAAAGATTCAACATACTACCCTTCCTATTTATCCACATTCAATGACTTTGGTTTCGATGGAAATTCATTTAACTATGAAGTCATTCGCTCTTATTCACCAATAGTCAATTCAGATAATGGAAGGTACTTTACAAAGGGAGATGTTGTCTCCTTGAAATTTTGTTCGATAGAAGAAAAACAATATAACTTTTGGAAGCTAATCGAGGGACAGATAGCCTTGGCAAGCAATCCATTTGGTATTTCAAGCAGTGAGCCACCCTCAACCATATCCGGAGGAGCACTTGGAATTTGGGCTGGATTAAGTTCGAAATATTATACTTTTACAATAAAATAAAAAAAGGAATTAAACCTTTGACTTTGTATGGAGTCATACGTATAGAAAAGCAAATAGATGGCTGACTACAGCGATAAAGAATTACTGGAAATGTTTCATACGGATCAAGGTTCGTATGCCTTTAATTTGTTAGTCAGAAAATACCAAAAGAAAATTTATGCACACGTGCGTAGAATTGTCATTGACCATGATGATGCAAACGATGTAGTTCAAAATATATTCATCAAAGTTTGGAAAGGATTGGAAAAATTTAAGGAAGATTCGGAATTATATACGTGGATTTATCGTATTTCTGTGAATGAATCATTAACTTTTCTAAAGAAAAAAAGAACTAAATTTTTTATACCTATCCACAATGTGGAAAGAGAAATGTCCGACAAAATTGATGCTGGAGAACATTTTTCAGGAGACGAAATTGAAAAAAAATTACAAAAAGCATTACTAACCTTGCCAGAAAAACAACGAATTGTGTTTAACTTACGCTACTATGAAGAAATGCCTTACGAAGAAATGTCTAAAGTCTTAGATACTTCTGTAGGAGCACTGAAAGCATCGTACCACATTGCAGCAAAAAAAATTGAAGAAAATTTACTTGGACATTAAACCTTTCATAAAAAAGATAGTCCAAATAACATAGAAAACAATGGAAGAATTAAAAAACATAGCGCCTCATTTGAGTCAACTCCCTAAAAAGGATGCTTTTACTGCTCCTGAAGGGTATTTTGACGATCTGCCTTCACAGATTCAAAACCGAGTGATTGGTCATGCAAAATCCAAATCGCGTAGCTTCTCCCCTGCTTGGGCTTTCGGTTCATTTGGATTAGCTGCAGTACTTTGTTTGGTGTTCTTTATCGGACAAACACCAGATGAAACAACAGTTACTAAACAAGAAGTAACAGCGTATATCAACGAAAATATAGAACAAGAATTTGACGAAACTTTACTAGCGGAAGAATTAGTGCGTTCAGAAAATGAATCACTTTCTTCCGAAACAAACTTAGAAGAATATATCTTAAATCAAGATATTGATGAACAATTATTACGAGAAGAAATATAACTTTAACCTATGAAAAATTTAAGTATCCTTTTGTTTGTATGTATTGCCTTTTTTTCATTTTCGCAAAACGAATCGAGAAATGAGAAGGTAGAAACAATGAAAATTGCCTTTTTAACAAATAAGTTAAACTTGACAGCGAAAGAAGCACAATTATTTTGGCCTTTATACAACGAATACACCCAAAAAACAGAAACGTTACGCAAAGCCAAAAAATCGGAATACGACGAAATCAAAAGTAAAAATGCCACTCCTAGCGATAAAGAAATTGCCGCTTTTATGGAAGAAGTTTTTTTAACCAAACAAAAAGAATTGGACTTGCAAAAAGAATACTACAACAAGTATATCAAAATTCTTCCGATGAAAAAGGTTGCTCTTTTATATCAAGCTGAAAATCAGTTTAAGAAAGAGTTGTTACGCATCATCAAAGACAAAAAATAGGCCCTTTGCATTCGTTAGTTGCTCAGTTAAGCGAAATCTATCGTCGACATGCCGATCCATCCAAAGCGGTGGAAATGGAACGGTATATGAAAAATCATTTTCCGTTTTTTGGCATACAAGCACCAACGCGTCGTGATCTTCATAAAACGTGGCTAAAACAAGCGAGTGAATATGCCAATACCTCCGAAAAACGTTGGGAATTAGTTCAAACACTTTGGTTGCAAGAAGAGCGTGAATTTCATCACACCTGCATCGATTGGATACAAACCTGGAAGAAACACGACTGGACACCAGCAGATGGAAAATATTTGACATGGCTATTAACCAATCATTCGTGGTGGGACAGTGTGGATACAATAGCTACTTATTTTGTTGGAAACTATTGCAAATTATTCCCAAAAGAAGGAGCAGAACTCATTACTTCTTATCGTGCATCCTCTAATTTTTGGTTAAATCGTACGGCAATACTTTTTCAACTGAAATACAAAAAATCAAGCGATTTACAGTTGTTGCAAGACATCTGCGCACAATTCGAACCGAACAAGGAATTTTTTATCCAAAAAGCGATTGGTTGGAGTTTGCGGGAAGTTGGTAAAACGTTTCCTACAGAAGTGAAGGAGATGGTGGAGGTATTGAATTTAAGCGGGTTAGCGAGGAGAGAAGCGTTAAGGAGATTATGATTTCCAAGTACTTTCTGGGTCTCTAAGTGTATGAAAAATATTTCTAATAATTATTTCTTTATTTTTTTCATCAACCGTAAAATGTATCATAAAAGGAAATTTTTTCAACGGAACACAACGAACATTTGCATATCGAATTTGAAAAAATGGATTTTTTCTAATTATTTTAAAATTTGAGTTTATTTCATCCCAAAATCTTTTACCTAACCCATTACGTTTTGCATTATAAAAATCAATTCCCGATTGAATTTCATTGAAAACTTCTGGTTCAATTTTGAAATTATATCCCACTAAAATTATTTTTAACAGAATCCCAATCTAACAAATTTTCTGATTTGCTATTCTTAATCCGTTCAAGAACAATTTTTTTGTGCTCATCTGGTATATCGAATTCTGTATTAGAAAACTCAACCTTAATCTTTAAGGCTTTTAAAAAAGCTTTCAAAGCTTCTAATTTATCTAAATTAGTAGGTTGTTGAATTACAATATAATTTGAATTTTTCATAGTTAATATGAACTAAAATAATGTGCAATAACTGCTTACACAAAGATATAACGTGTTTCATGAAATAAATAATTAATGCCTAAATATTTTTTCTTTTTTAAACAAAACATCCTTACGATTTAACCCGAATAAAACCTTACCTTTGCGCCATAATTTTACGAATGTAAACCTATGAGTGATCCTATCAAACACGAGTGTGGTATCGCACTTATCCGATTAAAAAAGCCTCTTGAATTCTATTTAGAAAAGTATGGAACGCCTTTTTACGCCTTAAGTAAACTACATTTGTTGATGGAAAAACAAAGCAACCGTGGTCAAGATGGTGCTGGTGTAGCGAATATCAAGTTTGATATGAAACCTGGACAACGTTACATTTCGCGTCAACGTTCGGTAAACAGTAAACCTACTCAAGACATTTTTGATTACATCAACGGTCGTTTTAAAGCGATTGAAGAACAAGATCCTTCCAGATTAAAAGACGTACAGTATTTAAAAGAAAATGCTGGCTTTACAGGAGAATTGTTTTTAGGTCATTTACGCTATGGTACATTCGGTAGAAACAGTATCGAAAGTTGTCACCCTTTCTTACGTCAAAACAACTGGATTACTCGTAACTTGGTTGTTGCGGGTAACTTCAACCTAACCAACGTAGATGAATTGTTTGATGTGTTGGTAGAAATTGGTCAGCATCCAAAAGAAAAATCAGATACCGTTACTGTATTAGAAAAAATTGGGCATTACTTGGATGAAGAAAACGATGAGATCTATCGTGATTTAGCATCTAAAGGGTATGCTAAAAAAGATATTTACGATACCATTGCTAAAAACCTCAACATCGAGCGTATTTTAAAACGTGCTTCCAGCGATTGGGATGGTGGTTACGCAATGGCTGGTTTATTTGGACATGGAGATGCGTTTGTATTGCGTGACCCAGCAGGTATTCGTCCAGCATACTGGTTTGAAAACGACGAAGTATGTGTTGTAGCTTCCGAAAGACCTGTAATCCAAACAGCATTTAACTTACAGCAAGAAGATATTAAGGAATTAACTCCTGGTCATGCGCTTATCATTAAAAAAGAAGGCCAAATAGCAGAAGTTAAAATCAATGAACCAACGGTAAACAAAAGTTGTTCGTTTGAACGTATTTACTTCTCCCGTGGTAACGATGTCGAAATCTATGATGAACGTAAACGTTTAGGAGATTTAGTGGTTCCTCAGGTTCTAAAAACGATCGACTACGATTTAAATAATTCCGTTTTCTCATTCATTCCAAATACAGCAGAAACTTCTTTCTACGGAATGATCAAAGGTTTAGAAGATCATTTGAACGACGTAAAATACAAAGCGTTAGCAGCCATTGAAGGTAAACCAACAGAAGATCAAATAAAAGAAATATTATACAAACGTGCTCGTATCGAGAAGATTGCTATCAAAGATGCGAAGTTAAGAACGTTTATTACCCAAGACGATCAACGCGATGAAATGGTTTCCAGTGTATACGATATCACGTATGGTTCCGTTCACCGCGGTAAAGATAACTTGGTAATTATCGACGACAGTATTGTGCGTGGAACGACATTAAAACAAAGTATCTTACGTATTTTAGATCGTTTGGGTCCGAAGAAAATTGTTGTTGTTTCTTCTGCACCACAAATTCGTTACCCAGATTGTTATGGTATCGATATGGCTATCATGGGAGATTTCATCGCGTTTGAAGCGTCGATTCAATTATTGAAAGACACCAATCAAGAACATATCATTCAAGATGTTTACAAAAAATGTCAAGCGCAATCTACGCTTCCTAAAGAACAAATTCGCAACTACGTAAAAGAGATTTACGCACCGTTTACGGACGATCAGATTTCGGCTAAAATTGCAGAATTATTAACCCCAGCAAGCATCAAAGCAGAGGTTGAAATTGTCTACCAAACAGTAGAAAATCTTCATAAAGCATGTCCTAAAAATCTTGGCGACTGGTACTTTACAGGAGATTATCCAACTGCAGGTGGAAATAAGGTGGTAAATAAAGCGTTTATGAATTACGTGGAAGGGAAGAATGTTAGAGCGTATTAAAACAGGACTTTATCCTGTTGAACTATATATTGCCCTTTCAGGGCTAGATGGAACGACAGGAGCACATGATATTCAGCCCTGAAAGGGCATAATTATTACTGCGACGGACTTTGTCCGTCGTTTTTTTTATACTATTTTTTCCAGCCCTGAAAGGGCGAAATAAAAGGATTATTAACGTAATTTTTTTATTAGATCGGATGAACTTAACTACTAATTTTTCTTAACTTAATAGTAAAGGACTATATTTTTTATCCTTAAACACCTATTAATCAACAATTAGAAAAACAACAAACATCATGGGGCAATCATTAGTCAAAAATTACGTACATATTGTTTTTGGAACAAAACATCGCAGACCATTTATTCGTGAATTCATCGAAAAAGAATTACATAGTTATTTAGGAGGCATCTGTAATCATTTAGAATGTCAAGTTATTATAGTAGGAGGGTATACAGATCATATCCATATCTTATGCTTACTCTCAAAGAAAATAACATTAGCCAAATTAGTTCAAGATATTAAATCAAACTCGTCTAAATGGATTAAAACCAAGGGAAGCGAATTTTCTAACTTTTATTGGCAAGATGGATATGCAGCATTTTCAGTTTATCCAGCAGAAATAGATGTCGTAAGAAGATATATAGAGAATCAAAAGCAACATCATGACAAAAAAACATTTCAAAAAGAGTATATAGAATTTTTAGAGAAAAATGAAATGGAGTATGATGAGAGGTATGTGTGGAGTTGATTTTTAATCAACAAATAGGACTTTGTCCTATTGAGGAATATTTCGCCCTTTCAGGGCTTGGATTCATTTTTATTAAATAAATAGGACTATGTCCTATTTAGAGAGATTCCGCCCTTTCAGGGCTAATAATTGATTATATTTATGGCATGAAAAAACAAACCGCTGTTATCTTTTATGTGCTTGCTGCGTATATAGCATTACAATTTGCTTGGTGGGGGTATCATTTGATTCAGTTGACACATGAACTCGGTAAAACAGATGCTATTGTAACCAAAAAAGTAATCATGATTACTGGCGAAGGGTTAGTATTTTTCTTGATTCTTTTTGTTGGTTTATGGAGGATTCGAACGGCAATAAAACGCGATCAACAACTCAATGAACGGCAGAGTAATTTTTTACTTTCGGTTACGCATGAACTAAAAACACCACTTGCTGCAACAAAATTGTATCTTCAAACCTTGATGAAGCGGGATTTTGAATTGGAAAAACGCAAAGAATTACTCCAAAAAGCCTTGCTGGAAAATCAGCGCTTGGAAGAAATGGTGGAGGCAATACTCACTGCATCACGCTTGGAAAATCAAACGATTGTTGCCCATAAGGAATGGATCAACTTAAACGAAGTTTTTACAGAACTTGCAAAACAATATAACACACGCTTGGACAAAGAATGGATTGTATTGGAATTGCGCGACAAAATTTCCATCGAAACGGATGCTTTTATGCTTAAAACCATTGTAGTAAATCTAATTGAAAACGCATTTAAATATGCCGGAACACAGGAAAATTTGATCTTATTTTTACATCGAGATAAACAAAATAGTAAATTTGGAACCAAAGATACAGGACCTGGGATTGCTCCAGAATTTCAAGAAGATATCTTTCATAAATTTGTTAGACTTGAAAACGAAGAAACCCGATCACAAAAAGGTACTGGTTTAGGGCTTTTTATCGCTTCCGAATATGCAAAGATTATAGGTGGTAAAATTGAATACAAACAGAATAACCCAAAGGGTGCAATTTTTGAAATAACGCTATGACAAAAAACATTGGATTGATAATTTTAGATGGTTGGGGTATTGGAGATAAATCTAAATCTGACGCAATTTATAATGCAAACACTCCTGTGATGGATGGTTTATTAGCAAACTACCCTTCCGCTACATTAATGACGTGTGGAGAAGATGTTGGTTTACCTGAAGGTCAAATGGGTAATTCGGAAGTAGGACATTTAAACATTGGTGCTGGTCGAATCGTTTACCAAGAATTAACCCGAATCAATAAATCCATACGCGATAAAGAATTTTTTCAATTAGAAGCGTTAGTTGACGCTTTTAAAACAGCAAAAGAAAAAAATGTTCCTGTGCACCTGATAGGTTTAGTTTCCAAGGGTGGTGTTCACAGCTCACAAGAACATATCTATGCACTGTGTGAAATGGCGAAACAACAAGGAGTTTCAGAAGTTTACATACACGCATTTACGGATGGTAGAGATTGTGACCCAAAAAGTGGTTTACATTTTATCCAAGAGTTAGAACAAGAACTTGCGAAAACAACTGGTAAAATTGCTTCTGTGGTTGGACGTTATTACGCAATGGACAGAGATAATCGTTGGGAACGCGTAAAGAAAGCATACGACCTATTGGTTTTAGGTAAAGGTACAGCGGTTGCTTCTGCTGAAGAAGCGATTACTAACTCTTATGCAAACAATGTAACTGATGAATTCATTGAACCAGCTTATATTGCTGAAAATGGTCAAGCGATTGCAACAATCCATGAAGGAGATGTAGTTATTTCGTTCAATTTTAGAACAGACAGACCACGTGAAATCGTGACTACCTTAACGCAAAAAGATTTCCCTGAATTGGATATGAAGAAATTAAATCTTCATTTGTATACCATGACAAGTTACGATGCAACCTTTGAAAATGTACGTGTAATCTATGAAAAAGATAATCTTGTAAATACACTAGGAGAAGTACTTACAAAAGTAGATCGTACACAAGTACGTATTGCGGAAACAGAAAAATACCCACATGTAACTTTCTTTTTCAGTGGCGGTCGCGAGGAAGTATTTCCAAATGAGACGCGTATTTTAGTAAATTCACCGAAAGTAGCTACCTACGATTTGCAACCTGAAATGAGTGCTCCTGAAGTAAAAAATAAGATCATCGCGCGTATGCAAAACGACAAGCCTAACTTCTTTTGTTTAAATTTTGCAAATCCAGACATGGTTGGTCATACTGGCGTTTATACTGCGATTCAAAAAGCGGTAGAAACAGTAGATGCATGTTTAGGAGAAGTTATTGAAGCGGGAAAAGCATTAGGCTATGAATTTTTAGTCATTGCTGACCATGGGAATGCAGATTTTGCCTTAAATGCAGATGGAACACCAAATACAGCACATTCCTTAAATCCTGTACCGGTTGTGTTGGTTACCAAGGATGAAATATCACTAGAAAACGGAATTTTAGCCGATGTAGCCCCTACGATTTTAGGTCGTTTAGGAATTGCAACCCCGTTAGAGATGACCGGTAAAAATTTAGCTCACTGACTGAAAAACTAGTATATGCTTTTACATTATAAAGAAGTTGGAGAAGGTAAACCCTTAGTAATTCTTCATGGGCTTTTCGGCACTTCCGATAATTGGCAAACCCACGCAAAAAAATTAGGAGAATATTACCGAGTCATTTTAGTCGATCAACGAAACCATGGACATTCGCCTTGGTCAGATGATTTTACGTATGAACATTTAGCAGACGATTTAGAACGCTTAATTCTACACCTTGAAATAGATAAATTTACCTTAATCGGACATTCGATGGGAGGCAAAACAGCCATGTATTATTCCCAAAAATATCCAAACCGTTTAGAAAAAATGGTGATAGTGGATATTGGAATTAAACGTTATCCGATGCACCACAATGAAATCATTAAGGGAATTAAATCCATTGATTTATCTACCATTGAATCACGATCAGCAGCAGAACAAGCAATGTTGCCATTTGTTGATTCGTATGGCGTTCGTCAATTTCTACTAAAAAATTTATATTGGATTGAAAAAGGGAAATTAGCATGGCGCATGAATGTGGAAGTGCTTGAACGCGAAATGGAAGAAATATTAGCACCAATACCTGCTATCGAAGTTTGGACACCTACCCTATTTTTACGAGGTGCAATGTCGAATTATATTCTAGATGAAGATTGGGATGCAATGGAAGAACTATTTCCGGATGCAACACTTGAAACAATCGAAAATGCTGGACATTGGGTACATTCTGAACAACCCGAAGAATTTATTGAAAAGGTATTAGGGTTTGTAATACGATAAGGTATTAATTGTAGGGATGTTTTGTTTGTAGGGATGTGTGTTTTTTATTTGTAGGGAGGTGTTTTTTATTTGTAGGGATAGGGCATGCCCTATCCCTACAAATAAAAAACGTAAAATATTAATTTCCGTAAGTCATCAAATACGATTTCAAAAACTCATTGATATCGCCATCCATAATTGCTTCGACATTTCCAGATTCATAGCCGGTACGAACGTCTTTCACTAATTTATAGGGATGCATAACGTAGTTACGAATTTGAGAACCCCATTCTATTTTCTTTTTGTTTGCCTCTATTTCATTACGTTTTTCCATACGAGCACGTAATTCTAACTCATACAATTGCGAACGTAATAATTGCATCGCTTTTTCCTTATTTGCCAATTGCGAACGCGATTCGGAATTTTCAATGATAATTCCTGAAGGCGCGTGTCGTAAACGAACTGCTGTTTCTACCTTGTTAACATTTTGCCCTCCAGCACCACTTGCGCGCATGGTTTCAAAACTAATATCTGCAGGATTGATGTAGATTTCAATCGTATCATCTACTAATGGGTATACATACACCGAAGCAAATGAAGTATGACGTTTCGCATTTGAATCAAAAGGAGAAATACGAACCAAACGATGTACACCATTTTCCCCTTTCAAATATCCAAAAGCAAAATCTCCTTCAAATTCAATGGTAACTGTTTTGATACCAGCAACATCTCCGTCTTGGTAGTTTAATTCTTTGAGTTTATAACCATTCTTTTGTCCCCACATCATATACATACGCATTAACATGGACGCCCAATCACAACTTTCTGTACCACCAGCACCTGCTGTAATTTGTAAAACTGCGCTTAATTGATCCTCTTCACCAGAAAGCATGTTCTTTAATTCCAGTTCTTCTACCTTGGTTTTTAGCTCTGTATGCGATGCATCTAATTCTGCTTCAGTAGCTTCTCCTTCTTTAAAGAAATCTAATAACACCTCCAAATCCTCCGCAGCTGTTGCTAATTCCTCATAAGTTGTAATCCAAAATTTCAGAGAACGGATATTCTTCATTTCCGCCTCCGCTTTTTTGGGATCATCCCAAAAGGATGGGTCTTGCGACTTTAATTCTGCTTCTTGTAATTGTACCTTTTTTTCAGGAATTTTAAGGTAATTAGCTATTGCTTGTATACGCGTTTGTAATTCTTTAACTTGCTCTTGGTTAACCATTATACTGTTAGGAACGTTTTTAAAAATTAGGATTTACAAGAATAATTTTCAAATTCTTCGTGCATTTCTTGTTGGTATTGTTTAGTCACATTAATTGGAACATATTCTTCCATTACATTCGTTTTATCCAAGCCGAAATCTTCTGCTGCTTTCAATCCTGTTGCTTTGATTAAGCGGTATGCTTTTACTATGATGATTTGGAAAGGGGTTAATTTATTATCTGTTGCTACGCGAGAACTAAGCATAATAAATTTAAAATCAGGTTCTTCGAAGTGGCCTTTAACACATTCAAATACACTTTTCCCTTCAATTTCTCCACGTTCCACCATTTTACTATGAATTTTGCGAAGCATATACTCAATGCGGTGTTCTTCTTTGAAGCCTAACTGTATAGAAATGTGGTAACAATGTTTATCTATCACTTCATTTACTGAATAATCCACACCCCACGGATCTGATTTAATTTCAATGTGTAAGAACCAAACGATGTCTGCTCTACGTGGACGTTTTTGGAATAAAGAGAAAAATACGGTTGAATCTAATTGATCGGGGGTTGCTGAGCGTGTTGGATAAACCAAATTCGTTGCTTCGTAAGGAATTGTCTCATCATTTCGTACCTTCTTTAATAAAGGAATTACGCGAGACATTGGTATATATTCTGTAATGTTTGTACGTAATTGTTTCGCCTTGTAAAATATGAAAAGTGCTGTAAAAAATAAGATTGCTAGAATTAATGTAAACCAACCTCCGTGTGGAATTTTGTTCAAATTAGACATTAAGAAAATCCCTTCTACTACAAAGAAAACGGCAAAGATTAAAGCAAAAAATAACTTTGATTTTGGGTAACGCATAAATAACATCAATACCAACAAAATGGAAGTCATGATCATATCTATGGTAATTGCTAAACCATACGAAGCTTCCATTTTAGAAGAAGTTCTGAATATGTAAATAACTAATAAACAACCCGTCATCAAAATAAAATTGATAAAAGGAATGTAAATTTGTCCGTGGTGGTCTGTAGGGTATTTGATTTTCAGGTTCGTCCACAATTTCAATTTGATAGCCTCATTCATCAAGGTAAAGATTCCAGTAATTAAAGCTTGAGAGGCAATAATTGTAGCAGCAGTTGCAATACCTACAGCGAATGGTAGTATT
>Ga0172373_10001240_pt1 | contig 41543 bp, 32 predicted proteins | sample Lak10m_2_FD_114546 | JGI IMG/M metagenome (GOLD analysis project Ga0172373, IMG submission 114546) | Freshwater microbial communities from Kabuno Bay, South-Kivu, Congo - kab_092012_10m | ecosystem: Environmental > Aquatic > Freshwater > Lake | place: Democratic Republic of the Congo... | reverse complement strand
TGGCTTGCCACCGCCGGGTGCGCAGGGGAGTTCGATGGTCGTGCCCGCTGACGACCAGGCGTGGCTGAAACCGCCGCACCGCCATCCCCCACTCGGCGCTCGCTGGGTTGGCCGAACTGAGACCCGTGCCGGTCGGTGGCTCGTGCATCAGCCAGATCATGCGGGCGTCCGGCCCGTGTTCGTCCAGCACATCGGGCAGCCACTCCATCGGATCCGCTGCCAACGCTTCGCGGGCTTCAAGAAATGGATCTTCGTAGCCCTCGAAACACGGAAAGCCCAGCTCCCCGGTGGCTCCGACGTGGTGGCATTCGCCGTGCGGCGTGACAATTTTCCGCCCTTTGCCGCGCAGCAGCTAGGCAAAGGCCGGCCAGTTGTCCTCTTCGTGATTACCGCGCACGAAGACCAACTCCGGCGTCTGAAGGTGGGCCATCAGTTCCGCACATTCCTCCAACCCGGCCATCCCCGGACCGGAACCGTTGGAATCGAGCAAGTCGCCCACAAACGCAACGGCAGCGGGACGCACGCGCGCTACCGCACGGTCTAGTTCCAGGAGCAAGACGCGATACTGATGCACATCGCCCAAGGTCAGGATGCGCGTCGCGGACATGGTGGGAGACTACGAAGTCATTTTCTCAGATCAACGACTTACGCCGTTTTTAGGGTTCTGTAGCCATGCAAAAAAAGCATGACCCTGATTTCGTGCCGTATTGGCGCGGGGAAAACCGCCCCAAAGCGTCGCCAATTTGTCGCCAAATTTTCTCGGTTCCTAGCCAACGCATGGGTCCGTATGGAAAAGAAGCGGCAAGGAGGGGAAGTGGGATTTTGACCGATTTTGTCTGGCTACAAAATGCAGAAACCCCTGTTTTCACAGGGGTTTCATGCATAATGAACTGGTTGCGGGGCTAGGATTTGAACCTAGGACCTTCAGGTTATGAGCCTGACGAGCTACCGGGCTGCTCCACCCCGCGATCAAGGTTCGCGGAAGATAGGTGAACGGGAAGGGCACGCAAGCCATTTTCTTGGCAGCCATTCCCGGGCTTGGCGGGAGAGTTGCCGGGGTGCATCCCAAGCTGCCCGATGTCCCCCACTCGGGCGCGGAGGTTCAGCAGCGAAGGTTGGCGCGCGTGGTCTCCGCCGGCAGGGCAGTTCTTCAGGTTCAGCGCAGTGCGTGGCGTCCGCAGTGGAACCTTACTTTTCCAGGGGCGGGCGCTTGCCATCGGTGCCGGAGCCACCGGTGCGGGATTTGAGGCGCTCGGCCAGGGCTTCGGCCTCCCGGCGGTCAATTGCACCGTCGCGGTTCGCGTCGCCGCGCTCGAAAATGCTTTGCAACGCCCCTGGCAGTTCGCTCTTCGTGAGCTTGCCGTCGTTGTTCTTGTCGTTCTGGAAAAGGCGCGAGACGAAGTCCCCTTCGCTCTTCGGGGTCTGCCCGCCCACGTTCTGTCCGTCCCGTCCGCCGGGTTCGCCACCGAAGCCGCCCTGCTGCCCCGGCCCTTTCTGGCCCGGCCCACCCGGCCCGCCGCCCTGTCCACCGGGGCCACCGAAGCCGCCGCCGGGGCGCATGGGGCGGAACTCTTCGTTGGTGAGCCGGCCATCGCCGTTCTTGTCGAGGCGCTTGAGCACGGCGACGGCGTTGGCGAGTTCCTTCGCGTCAATCACGCCGTCGCCGTTGGCATCGAGGGCCGTTTCGAGCGGATGCGGCGGCGGACGGAAACCTTCGCCGCCTTGTCCGCCGAAGTTCCCGCCGCCCTGCCCGCCGAAGCCGCCTTTCTGGCCGGGCGGGCCTTTCTGTCCCGGCCCGCCCTGGCCGAAGCCGCCCTGCGGCGGGCGTTGTGGTTCCTGCGCGGTGAGCGCGAGGGCGGCGGCCAGGAGGGCGAGCGTGGTGAGGAGCGGGAGCTTGGTTTTCATGGCGCTGATGGTTACTGGGTGGCGAGGCAGTAGAGAAATTTGTCCGAGCGCAGGAACAAGTCCTTGCCGCTGAGGGCGGGCGTGGCGTTGAACTGCGTGGCATCCGATGAGAGCGAGTTGTGCGCGACGAGTTTGAACTGCGGCTTGGCCTGGATGACGAAGGTGCCGTTGCGTCGGCTCACGGCGTAGAAGTTTCCGTTCGCCAGGACCGCCGAGGCGTAGAAGGGCTTGCCGCCGCGACCCGTGGCGCTCGCGCCGGGGAGGCGCTCCTTGAAGACCAGCTCGCCGGACTTCGCGTCGAGGCAGAGCGCGAAACCCTGGTCAGTCACGACGTAGAGCCGGCCCTCATGCAGCACAGGCGTGGGGACGTAGGTGCTGTCGCGCGTGCGCCAGAGCTGGTGCGAGCCGCTCACGTCGCCCTTGCCACCGGTCTTCACGGCCACCGCGCCGAGCTGCGGGAAGCCGCCAAACGCAAAGACCACGCCGTCGCCCGCGACGACGCTGGGCGCGATGTTGCCGGGCAGGTTGGAGGTGGCGAACCAGCGCAGCTTGCCGGTGTCGGGATTGAGCGCCCACAACTCCTCCGGCAGCGAGAAGACGAGTTCCGGCTGCGCGGCACTGCCGGTGAGGACCGGCGTGCCGAAGACGTATTCGAGCGCGGCACCGGGCGCGCGCCAGACTTCCTTCCCGGTCTGCTTGTCGAGCGCGACGACCGCGTGCGCTTCCTCGGACGCGGTGATGATGACGGTGTCCTTGTAGAGCACGGGGCTGGCGGCGGAACCCCAATTCTTCTGGTTCGCGCTGTTGCCGAGCTTGACGTGCCAGAGCTGCCGGCCATCGAGGTCGAAGGCCGCCGCGCCGCCGCGCCCGAAATAGACGAAGACACGCTCGCCGTCGCTGCACGGCGTGTGGCTCGCGTAACCGTGCTCGGGCAGATAACCCTCGTATTGGTCGGCGGGCGCTTCGCCCGTCACGGACTTGACCCACTTCACCTTGCCGCTGGCGCGATCCACACAGACCAACTCGCGGGTGAGCGTGCTCTTGCCCGTCGTCGCGCCGTAGCCCGTCCAGCACGTCAGGAACACGCGGTCGCCGACAACGATGGGACTCGACGTGCCGGGGCCGGGCAGTTCGGTCTTCCATTTCAGGTTTTGCGTGTCGCTCCAAGTGGCCGGCGGCTGCGCGCCGGTGGCGATGCCGGAGCCGTTGGGACCACGGAAGCGCGGCCAGTCGGAGTCGGCGGCCTGAGCCGAGAGCTGGATGGCGAGTTGCAACGCGAGCGCAACCAGGACGACCCGCGATGAAGCCCGGCGGCGAGTTCCCTCTCCCCCATCGGGGGAGAGGGAGAAGAAAAAGCCTGCGCGTCGTGTCTTCATCGCCGCCTCGGTTCAAAATTGGGCGGCATGGACTGGCTTAAGATGCGGCTGATTTCCTCGTCGGTCTCGCGGTTGCGCCAGTTCTGCGGATAGGCCAGCCAGACTTCGAAGGCTTCCTGCGGCTTGTTCTGCTTGAGCAAGGCCTCCATCTGCGCCTGCAGCTTCTCAACCAGCTCGTGGCTCTTGAGTTCGTGCGCCAGCGCCGCGTTGTCCATCTTGCGCCGGGCCTCCACTCCCACCGGTGTGCCCGGTGCTTGGTCGGCAATCTGCCAGTAGCGGTCAATGATGCCGATGAAATCGTCCTTCTTCTCGGCGGCGTAGCGGTCGGCCTCGGCCATCATCTCGGGCAGCGGCGCGTCCTTGAGCGGCCTGTGGTCCTTGGGCGGCGGCGGCGGGAACGGCAGGAGCAGATTGCCGCCGCCGCCGCCGGAGCCTTTGGCCTTCTTGCCGGGCGCGTTGGGGTCGCCGAAGCGGTTCCGCCCGGCCCGGTCGTCAGGCGGTTCCGACGACTGCGCCAAGCCCGGAGCGGCGCCCTGGCCGGCCGGGCCGGCGGGGGGCTGCTTGTCCGGCAGCATCATCGGCACCGCGAGCGCAGCGATGAGGACGACCACGGCGGCGATGGCGAGGCGCTGGAGGTTGCGCGGGTCGCGCAAGACCTGGCCCCAGTTCACGGTCGGCCGATGGCCGGCCTTCACGCGCTGGAGGTCGGCGAGCAGTTCGTCGTAATCCTGGTAGCGACCCTCGGGGCGCTTCGCGGTCATGCGCTTGATGAAGCGCTCGATCTCCTCCGGCAGCGGCGTGCCCAGCTCGAAGCCCGTGGGCAGCGGCTTGTTCGCGTGCGCGAGGACGACGGAGAAGTTCGACGCGCCCTCGAAGGGCCGCTTCCCCGTGAGCAGGTAAAGCAGCGTGACGCCCAGCGCGTAAATGTCCGCGCGGTGGTCCACGTGCGCGGCGTCGTCCGCCTGCTCGGGCGCGAGGAAGTGCGGCGAGCCCATGCCCACGCCGGTCATGGTCACGTCGGAGTCGTCGGTGAGCTTCTTGGCGAGGCCGAGGTCGGAGACCTTCACCGTGCCGTCGCGCGTGAGCATCAGGTTCGCGGGCTTGATGTCGCGGTGGATGATGGCGTGGCGCGCGGCGAACTTGAGCGCGTTGACGGCCTGCTCGAAATAGTTCAGCGCGTCGGGAATGGGCAGCTTGCCGTGCTCCTTCACGTGAATGGACAGGTCCGTGCCGTCCACCAGCTCCATCACGAAGTAATACTGCCCCTCGGCGCAGCCGTAGTCATAGACCTGCACGACGTTGGGGTGGTTGAGCGCGGCGGCGGACTTGGCCTCGCGCTCGAAGCGGGCGAGGAACTCCTGCTCGCGCGACAGCTCCTCGGACAGCAGCTTCACGGCAACGCGCCGGTCGAGCTTGAGCTGCACGCCCTCATAGACCTCGCCCATGCCGCCGACGGCAATTTTGCGCACAAGCTGGTATTCGCCGAGCTGCGCGCCCGAGAGGTCGCGCTCCTTGGCCTTGAAGGCCAGCGCCGAACCCGCCGTGGGCGCGCCGCGCGGCATCTGACCGCTCGCCAGCGTCTCGTCCTCCGCGCCCGGCGGGTTCTGCGCGGAGCGGTTTGACGTCGGCTGCGAATCGGAAACGGTCTCGTCCATGCGGTCAGAGTTTCAGGGCCACGCCCTCGCGGGCGGCGAAGATGGGCAGCTCGGCCCCCAGCTTGGCGGCACGGGCCAGGCAGAGCTTCACTTTCGCTTCCACGTCGGAGTCGCGGTCGTCCGGGTCGTGATGAAACAGGGCAAGGTTTTTCACATCCGCCTGGATGGCGAGGTCCGTCGCGGTCAGGCAACTCGAATGTCCACTGCCCATACGAGACCGATACTGCGGGTCGTCGTATTGCCCGTCCACAATTAACAGGTCCGCCCCGCGCGCCGCGTTCAGCAACGCGCGCGGCACGGGCCGCAACGTCATCACGTCGCTGGTGGCGGTGCGCTCCCTCGCGCCGGACGCCCCACCGTCCAGGTCCACGTCCGACGCATAGACGACCTTGCGCCCGTCGTGCTCGAAGACGAACGCATGGCAGCCGCCGGGATGCTTCAACGGCAGGCTGCGCACGCGCACTTCGCCGATGGTGCTCGGCTCCTCGTCGTCGAGATGGTCGAAGGCCAGGCTGGCGCGGGGCTGTTCCACGTTTTGCGGGAAGAACTCCGCGCCCAGCTCGCCGGAGAGCAGCCGGCGGCGGCTCGTGTCGTCGTCGGTGACGCCATAAACGTGGACGCGCAGGTCCGGCATCGCCGCGAGGAAGAACGGGAGACCTTGAATGTGGTCGAGGTGCAGATGGCTCAGGAAAAGGTGTGCCGCCTTCGGCGCGGGCAGGCGGCGGGCGAGGTCGCGGCCCAGCTCGCGGATGCCCGTGCCCGCGTCGCAGATGAACAGCTCGCCGTCGCAGCGCAGCTCCACGCACGGCGTGTTGCCGCCGAAGACCCGCGCCCGCTGCGCGGTGACCGGGATGGACCCGCGCACGCCCCAGAATTTGACAATCATCGGCATGGTCAGCTCTCGTGATACACGAACACCCCGTCGGCCACCTGCACCACGTCGCCATCGCGCAGCACGGCGGAGAAGACCTTCAGCCCGTTGAGCAGGACGCCGTTGCGGCTCTCGTTGTCCAGCAGCTCGAAGCCTTCCTCGTGCCGCCGGATGAGCGCGTGCCGGCGCGACGCCCGCGCGGAGTTGATGCGGATGTTCGCCGCCTCGTCGCGGCCCATGACGAACTCCTCGCGGTCCAGCGAAATGAGCCGGGGCGCGCCCGCGCCTTCGATTTGCTGCAACCGGTGCGGGCGCACGTCCCGCTCGCGGCGCGCGGCCACGATGAGCGTCGGCACGGTGGCTTCACTGCGGCGGTGGGAAGAGGTTTCAGCCATGCGAAGGTGCGGGTTAGAACGGCCGGCCCTTGCCCGGCGGCCCCTTGCCGCCCGGCCCGCCCTTGAAGTTCACGTCGCCCGCGCCGAAGCGCATCGGGCCGGGGCCGTGCCGGAAGAAGCTGCTGTCCGGCGTGCCCTTGAACTGGCGCGGGATGAACGGAAAATCGTCCGTCAACACGTAGTGATATGTGCCCTGCGGAAACTCCGGCGTCACGCCGAAACGCCCGTTGGCCTCGTCGAGATCGCCCGCGCCCTTCACGAACTCGAAGTCCTCGACGTAGCTGCCGTCGAACTTCCCGCCCGGCCCGCTGGCGCGCGTGCCTTCGCGCAGCCTGTAGCCCGACTTCATCCGCTTCACCGCGCTGTTCGTGCTCTTCGCGTCCGTGTAATCCCACGGCCCGTAAATCGGAAACCCGTCCGCCGCCCAGCCCACTTGCACGACCTTCGGCTGCCCGCTCGTGAGCTTCTCGACGAGGCCCGTCGGCATTCCGTGATAGTGATACGCACCGCTCGGCTGCACATGCGCGTTGTGCCGGTCAATGCCCAGCTTCTGCGAGCCACTGATGGGGTCGAGCGTCCAGCCCGAGCGCGGGTCCATCTGCCACCACTCCGCCGCGCCAGGGTCGAACACCACGCCGTTGAGCGCGACGCCAAACGGATGCATCCCCAGCCGCGTGAACTGCGCGCCGGCCTGTGGCTGCGCCGGCACGCGGTAGTTATAGCTCTGCGCCGCGACGACATTCGGGTTGCCGCGATTCGGGAACTGCCCCGGTGCATGGTCCGGCAGGCCGTTGGCTTTGATGACGCGGAACCCGCCCTCCACCGTGATGCTCACCTGGCTGGGCGCGGGATTCTTTCCATCGCCCGCCGGCGCGGCGTATTGCTTGCCCTTCTGCTCGCCGCCGCGCCCGCCCTGCCCCTTCGGCTCGGGCGGACGGTTTTGCGCGTGAACCAGCGCGGCGAGGGAAACCACCGCGAGGAGCATCACGGTTCGGCGGGTGAAGGTGCGATGGTTCATGCAAGTGCTGGCTGGCAGATTACTGGACGACGGAAGCGAAGGCCCCTTCCAAGAATTCGCGGCGGACGGACCGGGCACACGACTGCTTCCGGTCCGCCCGCCGTTCGCCCACACGGGCAAAGTGAAAGGCGGCATTCATGGCGGCGGCACGATGGCGGCGCGGCTCTTGTCCGCCCGCAAAGATTCGTCCGTCAGCGTTCTCAGGAACGCCACGAGCGCCTGCAAGTCCTGCGGCGGGAGGCGCACGCCGCCGGGCGGGTGCTTGGCGAGGTTCGGGTCGAGCGTCTCGCTGCGCTGCACGTTGCGCACGTAGTGGAAGACGGCCTCCTCCAACGTGCGATGCCGGCCGTCGTGCATGTAGGGCGCGGTCAGTTCCACGTTGCGCAGCGAGGGCACGGAGAACTTGCCCTTGTCGCCGTCCCGCCCGGTCACGAGGAAGCGGCCCAGGTCGCGCGGCTCGCGGTCGAGGCCGTTGTTGGCGAACGCGACATTTTGAAACAACGGCCCGCCGTGGCAGTGAAAGCAGTCCGCTCCGAACAGTCCGCGTCGCGGGTCGAACTCGGTGTGGAACAGATCGAAGCCGCGCTGCTCGTCCGCCGTGAACGTCGCCTCGCCGCGCATCACGCGGTCGAACTTCGCGTCGAACGACGTGACGGTGAGAAGGAACTGCTCCAGCGCCAGCCCAACGCGCTCCGCCGTGATGTCGGGCGAGCCGAAGGCGCGGGTGAAGAGGGTGGCGTAGGGCGGTTCGGACGCCTGGCGTGGAGCGCGGACGCCCACGTCCGCCGCCGGCGTCGTCCGCTTTTCGGTGGCTGCGGACGTGGGCGTCCGCACTCCATTCGTCAGTTTGCCCACCACGTTCGGCAGCGTCTCGTGCATCTCCAGCTCGTCCTGAATCGGCATGAGCGCCTGCTGGCGCAGCGACTTCGCGCGGCCGTCCCAGAAGAACTCGGACTTCCACGCGAGGTTGTAGAGCGGCATCGCGTTGCGCTTCCCCTCCAGCCCGTCCACGCCGAGGCTGAACGCCTTGCCCGCGTCCACCGTGCCGCCGTCCATTTGATGACACGCCGCGCACGACTGCTTCTCGCCGCGCGAGAGCAACGGGTCGTTGAAAAGCCGCCGCCCCAGCGCGACGCCTTCCTCCGTGAGCGGATTGTCCAGCGGCAGCGCGGGCTTCGGGAAATGCGCCGCGTAGGTGAAGCGATACGGCGTGCCGACCAGCTTGGCCGGGTTCACGACAGACTTTTCTCCCTCTCCTCCGCGGAGTGGAGGAGAGGGCCGGGGAGAGGAGGTGCTCACTGCATCTGGATTTGGCTCCCCTCTCCCCTGCCCTCTCCCCGCTCCTTCGTCGCGGGGCGAGGGAGAAGTCGCTTTGACCACGAGCGCCGCAGACGGCATACCGCCGGCACGGCTCACGGTGAACGCCCGCTCCACGTTGCCGCGCAGCCAGTCCGCCAGTTCATCGCCCTCGCGTGAATGCGTCGCCATCGTGTCGCGGTCCAGCGTGAGTTCGCCGAACACCGTCGCGAGGTCGAAGGTCAGCCGCACGCCAGCGGGCACGGGGCCGACGGCCAGCGTCACTGGCACGTCCACCGTCATCAACTGCCGGTCGGTCGCGAGATGCCACGCGAAGCCGGCGGCCATCTGCGGCGAGCGCGGGCCGCGCAGTTCCGGCCCCGGCAACGCGGGCGATGGATGACTCAGCCCCGACGCGGCGAGGCCCGTGTTCAGCGCGTTCACCCGCTCGCCGCCCACGCCGTCGCGCTCGCCCGCGACGCGCGGCGGGAGCACCCACTTGCCTTCGAGCGCGAGGAAGACGTAGCCACCCTGCCAGTTCCAGTGCAGGCCGTTGATCTGCGGGTTGAGCGGATGCGCCGCGTCCCACTGCGCGGGGCTGGCGTGGTTTTCCTCCGGCGGCACGCCGATGTTGAAGCGCAGCCGGTCGTAATCGCCCGCCGGCAGCCCGCGCAGCACAAAGTTCGTGCGGCCCTCGCGCGCGTTGATGAATGCGAACCAGTGCTGCTTCTCCAGCCACGAGCCGTTCGCGCGCCGCACGGCGACGCCGGAAAGCAGCAGGTCCAGCCGCGTCACGGCGAGCGCCTGGCCGGTGGAGTTGGTGCAGCGCATCTGGTCGAACACCAGCGGCTCGCCCCGGAAGCGCGGAGCGAGGGACACCGTCACCTCCGACTCCGCGCCGCGCGCGTGCTGCGTGAGCCAGAGCAGCAGCGCCAGCACCGCGAGCAGCGCCCACGCGCGGGCAATGCGCTGGTTGGTGCTGAGTTGCTGCGGCTTCATGGCCCGAGCTTACTGGATCGTCACCCCGCCCGTCAGCGTGTAAGTGGCGCCCATCGGCTGGCCCGGCGGCGGCGGGAAAGTGACGACCACATTCTGCGCGCCGGTCGTCGCGTTCGCCGGGATGACAAAGGTCGCGACCACCGTGCCCTGCGCGGGCCGCGTGAGGCTGGTGCCGGTGATGCCCGCCAGCGTGACCGACGACGGCAGAATCGTCTGACTGGTCATCGGGTCGGTCAACGGCGGCTGTGGCGGATCCGTGGGCAGCGTGATGGTGACGGTCACGGTCGTGCCACGCGTGGCGGTGCCACCGGGCGCGGTCGTGGTGGAAGTCCCGCCGCCCGCCGCGTTCACGGTGAACACGTTGGTTCCCGTGATGCTCAGCGCGGGCTGGCCCTGCGGCACCGGGAAATCAACCACGATGTTCTTCAGCCCCGTCGTGGCCGGCAGCGTGAAGGTGGCCGTCACCGCGGAACCGTTGTAGGAGACGCCCGTGCCGGTCACGCCGCCGAGCGTGACCAAAGTGGGCGTCGTCCCCGTGGGCGGGAGATTCGTTCCGCTCAAGGCGATGGTGACGGTCGCCGAGGCATTCGCGTTGCCGCTGTTCGGCGTGACGCTGCCGATGGTGGGGGGAACAGGCGCGCCGCCACCGCCGCCACCCGCCGCGTTCACGGTGAAGACGTTCGTGCCGGTGATGGTGAGCGCCACTCCGCCAGTGGGCGGCGCGGGGAAGGTCACGACGACGTTCTGCAAGCCGGTCGTCACCGGCAGCGTGAACGTCGCTGTGACCGCGCTGCCGTTGTAGGAAATACCGCTGCCGTTCGCGCTGCCGAGCGTGACCGAAGTCGGCACCGCGTCAGCGGGGGGAAGGTTCGTGCCGCCGAGCGTGATGGTAACGGATTGCGACGCACTGGCCGTGCCGCTGTTGGGGGTGACGCTGGCGATGGTGGGCGGCGCAGGTGTTCCGCCGCCGCCGCCCGCCGCGTTCACCGTGAAGACGTTCGTGCCCGTGATGGTCAACGCCACGCCGCCGGTCGGCGGCGCGGGGAAGGTCACGGCGATGTTCTGCAGGCCCGTCGTCACCGGCAGCGTGAAGTTCGCCGTCACTGCGCTCCCGTTGTAGCTGATGCCCGTGCCGCTGGCGCTGCCGAGCGTGACAGAGGTCGGCACGGCATCGGCGGGAGGGAGGTTGGTCCCGCCGAGGGTGATGGTCACAGACTGCGACGCGCTGGCCGTGCCGCTGTTCGGCGTGACGCTGGCGATGGTCGGCGGTGCGGGCGTGCCGCCGCCCCCTCCGCCTCCGCCTCCCCCGCCACCGCCCGTGCCCGCTGCTGTCGTCGAGAAACTCGCCAGCGCCGTGCGGGCCACGCGGTAGAAGGCGCGGCTGCCAGCGGGCGTCACCGCACGCGAACCGGCATTGCCCGTCGGCGCGACGCCCGTCGCCACCGGCGTCCACGAGCCGTTCACTTCGGAGCGGCTTTCCACGGTGTAAGTCCCCCCCTCCGCCGCGTTCCACGCCAGTGTCACGGTCCCGCCGCCGACGGTCGGACGCGCCACGTTCACCGGCACGTTCGGCCCGCCGACGAAGTTGGTCGTCACCGTCTCCGTGATGCTCGTGACCGGGCCGCCGCTGGTGTTGCCGTAGAAGACGCGGCCAATGTTGTAGGGATAGACCGGCGTGCCGGCGGCGTTGATGGTCATGAAGTAGGCGTAGGTGCCATTCGGATATTCCGGCGTGACGCAGAAGCGACCGTTGTGCTCGTCGAGGTCGAAGTTCACACCCTGCGTCTGGCCCACGTCGCCGAGGTATTCGTAGTCCTCGTGGTAACGGCCCGCGGTGTAAATGCCGGTGACGTTGGGGCCATATTCGTTGGCGGCGAGCGTGGCGGAGCGCACTCGCCCGCGCGCGGCCCACGCGGGGAGCGTGACGCGTCCGGTCGTCGCGAGGTTCACCGTGCTGCTCTGTCCGTTGCGCAGCACGTAGCCCGTGGTCATGCGCCGGATGCCGCTGCTGGAGTTGCTCGGCGAAGAATACCCGTAAGGCCCGTAGATGGGGTAGCCGTCCTTGACCCAGCCGAGGATGGGCGAGTGCTTCGTCGGCGTGCCGGCGGTTTCGCTCCACGTCTTCGTCCCGGAGTTGTAGGTCACGTTGTCGCCAAGCTGGAACCGCAGCGCGAGCGGATTGGCGTGGTAGTGATAGGTGCCGGTCTGCTCCTGATGCGCGTTGCCGGGGTCGAAGGAAACGCCTTCCTCGGGATACGCGTCGCGATTCCACAGGCCACCGGTGCCGCTCTGCGCCTCCGCCGTGCCGTTCCAATAGTAGCCGTCCTGCCCGTCGAACATCGCGACGCCATCCACGAAGTAGCCAATCGCGCCAAGCGTGGTGAGCGTGGGCGTGCTGGCGGCGGATGGCGTGCGGGGGAAGCGCCAGAGCGTCGCGGTGTTGCCGGGCAGGTTCGGGAAGAGCTGCGACTTGCCCGCGTCGAGATACCACGGCCCCATGTTGTGGAAGCCCAGGCCCGTGGTGCGGACATACACGTAGCTCGCGGAGGAGCTGATTTCCTGCACGCCCGCGTAGGCCGGCAAGGTCTGCGCCACCGCGCCGCGCGACCACGTCAGCGAGGTCGTGCCGGCGGACTGGTTCGCCAGCGTCTCGTAGATGCGCGCGTAACGGCCCGAGTCGCGTGTGAACCACGATGAGATGAGTGGAGCCGCAACCACGGTGCCATCAGTCGAGAAGGTCGCGTTCAGCACGAGGCCCAGGCCACCGGTGACGGCGTCGCTGAGTTGGATGTCATCATCAATCACCAAGCGAAGCTGTCCCGCGTAGCTCGCGCCGTTGAGCGAGGCGGTAGCGGAATCGAGCGTGAAGAGCGTCTCCGCGTTCACCGGGAAAGCGTTCGAGCTGGTCGCGGAGGAGACCCAGCTCAACGTCGTGTTGCTGGTGTTGCGGATGCCAAGGCTCGCGACGCGGAACCGCACCGAACTGGCCGTGACGCCCGCGCTCGTGGACACGAGCGACGCGGCGAAGTTCACGCCCTCGCTACTGTCAATGTGGTTGTCGTCGCCGCTGTTCCCGGGACCGATGCCCAGGTGCGTGTTGCCGTCGAGCAGTGTGAACACCTCGCCGGTCGTCTGCGAATACGGGGACATCGTCACCGCCACCGTCACGCTCTGGCCCGAGGCGGCGTCGGTGAAGGTGTAGTTCTTGGTCCCGCTGGCGCTGGACGCGAGCGCGACGAGCGTGTCAGTCACGGTGACATCGGCGGCGTGGGCCGGGACGAGCAGGGCGAGCGCGGCGAGGCAGCGGAGGAGATGAGCTTTCATGGCGGCGGCGATGTTTGCTCCGGCGAAGCTGGACCGCGTGTGTAAAGGGTTTGTGAGCCGGGCCGGCCAGATTTGTTAAGCCGGTGTAAAACTGCTCGCGCCCCGGTTCCAGCGGGCAAAACTGCACGCAAAACCCGACCACGCCATGCCGACGACCCTCCTGCCTTCCGTGTCATGCGAGTTCCCAAACGCGCTCGCCTCTGTTATCACCCTGCCCGACGCACTCATGGCCGCGCCTCTGAAAACCGCCGCTCCCGCCGCCGCCCCGGCCACGCGCATCCTCGTCATTGACGACGACCGCAAGCTCTGCCGGCTCATCAAGGACTACCTCGAACCGCTCGGCTACAGCATCCAAGCCGTCCACACCGGGCCGGAGGGCGCGGAACGGGCCGTGAGCGAGTCATGGCACGCGGTCATCCTCGACCTCATGCTGCCGGGCTGCGACGGCTTCGAGGTGCTCAAGCGCATCCGCACCCAGTCCGCCGTGCCCGTGCTCATGCTCACCGCGCGCGGCGACGAGGCGGACCGCATTGTCGGCCTCGAACTCGGTGCGGACGATTACCTGCCGAAAACTTTCTCCACGCGCGAACTCCTCGCCCGCCTCCGCGCCGTGACCCGCCGCAGCACGCAGAGTTCCGCGAACGCCCAGGCCGACGCCGACGAGGAAGTCGTGGCCGGCGACCTGCGCATCAATCCCGCCGCGCGCACCGCTGCGCTGGGCAAGACCTCGCTCACGCTCACACCCGTCGAGTTCGACCTCCTGCTCTCGCTCGCCCGCGCGCAGGGCCGCGTGAAGTCCCGTGAGCAATTGCTCGACGAAATCCGCAATCGCAACTACGAAGTGTTTGACCGCTCGATTGACGTGCATATCTCCGCGCTCCGCAAAAAACTCGGCGACGACCCGAAGGAGCCGCGCTTCATCCGCACCGTGCGCTCGGCGGGCTACATGCTTATCCGCCCGGAAATCCCATGACCCCCCGCTTCCCGCTCACCGCCAAGATTCTCACCTGGTTCTCGCTGAACCTGCTCCTGCTGATGCTCGTCGCGTGGCTCGGGCTGCGCTTTGCGACGCGTAGCGGCTTCGACTCCTTCCTGGCCGGGCATGTGGGCGGACGCGTCGAGTCCACCGCCCGGGCCATCTTCGGGGAGTTGGAATCCAAGCCGCGCAGCGAGTGGAATGGCGTGCTCGCGCGCTACGGCGAGACGCATGGCGTGAAGTTTATCCTGCTCGGGCACGAGTTGGAAACGCTGGCCGGAGAAGAAGTGGACCTGCCCGAAACCCTGCGTGCCCAGCTTCCGCGTCCGCCGCGCGGGGGCGAGGGCTTTGGTCCAAACGGACGCAGCGCGTTGCCGGGCGACTTGGGCAGCGGCAACAACTTCGGCCCACCCGGCGCCAAAGGCCCCGGGGGCAAGAAGGGTCCACCCGTGGAAAGCGACTGGACAGAGACCAACACCCCCGGCTCGAAAGCCACGGGCAAGCAGGAGCCGCCCGGCTCCGCGCCCATCCACCGGCGCTTCCTCGTGCAGTCCGAAAACCCGCGTGCCTACTGGGTCGGGCTGATGGGCGCGCTGCGGCCCGGCACCGGCGGCACGGGGCATCTGCGTTGCACGCTGCTCGCGCGCTCCAGCACGTTCACGGCGGGCGGGTTCTTCTTCGACTACCGCCCGTGGGTGCTGTTTTGCGCGGGCGTCGTCGCGGTGTGCGGGTTGTTCTGGCTGCCGTTCATCAGCGGCATCACGCGCAGCATCGCGCAACTGACCCGCGCCACGCGGCAGATTGCCGACGGCCAGTTCGACGTGCGCGTGGACGACAAGCGCACCGACGAAATCGGCCAGCTCGGCGCGTCCATCAACCGCATGAGCACGCGGCTCGAGGGCTTCGTCTCCGGCCAGAAGCGCTCGCTCGGCGACATCGCCCACGAGCTGTGCTCGCCGCTCGCGCGCCTGCAAATGTCCGTCGGCATTTTGGAGCAGCACTCCACCGAGCAACAAAAGGAGCCGCTGGCCGACTTGAGCGAGGAGGTCCAGCACATGAGCGACCTCGTCAACGAACTGCTCTCCATTTCGAAGGCCTCGCTCAAGCCCGGCAACGTCAAGCGCGAGCGCGTCAATGTGAAGACCGTCGCCGACCACGCCGCGCAGCGCGAGGCGGCGAACAAGGGCGAGGTCATCGTCGAGGTGCCCGCCGACCTCACCTGCTTCGCCCGGCCCGAGCTGCTGCAACGCGCGCTCTCGAATCTCGTCCGCAACGCCCTGCGCTACGCGGGCGATGCCGGCCCCATCACCATCACCGCGCGTCGCGACGGGAACAATTGCGTCATCCTCGTCACCGACCTCGGGCCTGGCGTGCCGCCCGAGCACCTCGACCGCATCTTTGACGCCTTCTATCGCACCGACCCCGACCGCGCGCGCAACACCGGTGGCGCGGGCCTCGGCCTCGCCATTGTGAAGACGTGCATCGAGGCTTGCGGCGGCACGGCCACGGCCCGCAACCGCGAGACGCGTGGCCTTGAGGTGCGGCTGACGCTGCCGTTGCAGTGAGCCTCTGTAGCCGCAGGCTTCAGCCTGCGCTTGGAATGGGGCCGACTCGCAACCTGAAGGTTGCGACTACGGCAACAGGCGTTGCGTGGCGATTCCGTTTCACTACACTCGCGCGCGCATGAAAGCCCTGTTCTCCACCCTCGTTCTGGCGCTCTTCGCCGCGACTGCCGCCGCCGCGCCCGCCAAACCCAGCATCCTCTACATCCTCTGCGACGACCTCGGCTACGGCGATGTGAAGTGCCTGAATCCGCAGGGTAAAATCGCCACGCCGCACCTGGACAAGCTCGCCGCGGCCGGGATGTATTTCACCGACGTCCACTCCAGTTCCTCCGTCTGCTCGCCCACGCGCTACGGCATCATGACGGGCCGCTACAACTGGCGTTCCAAGCTCCAGTCGTTCGTCCTCGGCGGCCTCAGCCCGCGCCTCATCGAGCCGGGGCGGATGACGGTGGCGTCGCTGCTCAGGCAGCACGGCTACCACACCGCCGCCATCGGAAAGTGGCACCTCGGCATGGACTGGGTGAAGCTCCCCGGCAAGGACGTGGCCGAACTGAACATCGAGTCGCCCGCGCAGGTTCACAACGTGGACTACGCGCAGCCCATCAAGAACGGCCCAAACGCCGTCGGCTTCGACTACTACTTCGGCATCAGCGCCTCGCTCGACATGGTGCCTTACACGTTCATCGAGAACGACCGCGTGACGAAGCTCCCGACCGTGGACAAGGACTTCCCGCTCTTCCTCGGCCGCGCGCAGGGCAAGTGCCGCCTCGGTCCCGCCGCGCCGGACTTCGAGGTCGAGGACGTGCTGCCCACGCTCACCGCGAAGGCCATTGACTATGTGAAGTCCCGCGCGGCCGATGCGAAGGCGGGCAAGCCCTTCTTCCTCTACCTGCCGCTCGCCTCGCCGCACACGCCCATCGCGCCCACGAAGGAATGGCAGGGCAAAAGCGGCCTCAACCACTACGCCGACTTCGTCATGCAGACCGACCACGCCATCGGGCAGCTCCTCGCGGAACTGGACAAACAAGGCCTGACCGAGAACACCCTCGTCATCGTCACCAGCGACAACGGCTGCTCGCCGCAGGCCGACTTCCCCGCGCTGCTTGCGAAGGGCCACAGCCCGAGCCACGTCTTCCGCGGCAACAAGGCGGACATTTTTGACGGCGGGCATCGCATCCCGTTCCTCGTCCGCTGGCCCGCGCGCGTGAAGGCCGGCGGCAAGTCCGCCCAACTGCTTTGCCTCACCGACTTCATGGCCACGGCGGCGGACATCGTCGGAGCCAAACTCCCGGCCAGCGCCGCCGAGGATAGCGTGAGTTTTCTCCCGGCGTTGCTCGGACAGGCCAAGACCCCGCTGCGCGAAGCCGTGGTGCATCACTCCATCAACGGCTCCTTCGCCATCCGCCAGGGCAACTGGAAGCTCGAACTCTGCCGCGACTCCGGCGGCTGGAGCGACCCGCGCCCCGGCACGCCGAAAGCCGCCGGACTTCCGTCCATTCAGCTCTTCGACCTCGCCAAGGACATCGGCGAGCAGACCAACGTGCAGGGGCAGCACCCCGAAGTCGTCGCCCGCCTGACGAAGCTGCTGGAGAAATACGTCGCCGACGGACGCAGCACGCCCGGCGCTCCGCAACAGAACGCTGTCGAGGTCAAGCTGGTGAAGGCCACCCCGGCCGCCAAGAAGAAGTAGTCGCAGGCTTCAGCCTGCGCTTCACCTTCGGAACAACTATTCGCAACCTGAAGGTTGCGACTACAGGGCACGCCGCCGGAGAATTGTTGGACACCACTTCCTGCCTTCTCCATCCTCGCCGCACTGTTTTCGACCTATGCGCTCTCTCCTCATCGGCATTGATTCCGGCACGCAATCCACCAAGGCCCTCGTCGTGGACGCCAAGTCCGGCAAGGTGCTCGGTAGCGCGTCCGCCGCTTACGACCTGATTCCCAACCTCCCGCCTGGCGCGAAGGAACAGCACCCGCACACCTGGCGCGACGCCACGACCGCCGCCATCAAGGGCGCGCTCAAGCAAGCCAAGGCCAAGGCCGGCGAAGTCGTCGCCATCGGCGTCAGCGGCCAGCAGCACGGCTTCGTGCCGCTCGACAAGGCGGGTGAAGTCATCCGCCCGGCCAAGCTCTGGTGCGACACCTCGACCATCGCGGAGTGCGAGGAACTCACGGCGAAACTCGGCGGCCTCAAAGGCGCGAGCAAGGCCGTGGGCAACGCCATTCTCCCCGGCTTCACCGTGCCGAAGATTCTCTGGCTGAAGAACCACGAGCCGAAAAACTTCGCCCGCCTCGCCACCGTCCTGCTCCCGCACGACTACCTGAACTTCTGGCTCACCGGCGAGCGCGTGATGGAATACGGCGACGCCAGCGGCACGGCCATTCTCGACGTGCGCAAACGCAAGTGGTCCGACGCCGTGCTCAAGGCCGTGGGCGGCGATCTTGCCGCAAAACTCCCGCCGCTCATTTCCAGCGACCAGCCCGCCGGCCAGCTCTCCGCCGCGACTGCGAAGGAGTTGGGCTTGAACCCCGGCGTGCTCGTGAGCGCGGGCGGCGGCGACAACATGATGGGCGCGATTGGCACCGGGAACACGCGCGCCGGCATCGTCACCGCGAGCTTCGGCACCAGCGGAACCATCTACGCCTGTGCGGACAAGCCGGTGGTGGACCCCGCCGGCGAAATCGCCGCGTTCTGCGACAGCACGAATCATTGGCTGCCCCTGCTCTGCACGATGAACGTCACGGTCGCGACCGAGATGATGCGCCGCGACTTCGGTTACACGCACGAGCAATTCGAGGCGAAGGCCGCGAAAGTCCCTGCCGGCTCGCGCGGCCTGCTGCTGCTGCCCTACCTCGAAGGAGAACGCACCCCGAACGTCCCCGACGGCTGCGGCACGATGCTGGGCATCCACCCCGGCACGTTCACCGCGAGCCACTACTGCCGCGCCGCGTTCGAGGGCGTCACGCTCGGCATGAACTACGGCCTGCGTCGCCTCGCCGAACTCGGCGTGAAGGCGAAGCAGATCCGTGCGACCGGCGGCGGCGCGAAGTCGAAGCTCTGGCGGCAGATCATGGCCGACGTGTTCAACGCCGAGGTCGTCACGCTCAAGGTCGGCGAAGGCGCGGCCTACGGCGCGGCGTTGCAGGCGCTCTGGTGCTGGCGCTTGCAGGCGGGCGAGAAGGTCAGCATCGCGGACCTCACCGACCAGTTCGTCACGCTCAACAAGGCCGAGACCGCCGAGCCGGACGCGAAGAACGTCGCCGTCTATCGCGAGTTGCAGGCGTTGCAGGACGAGACGTCCAAGGCGCTGCGCGGCGTGTTCAAGCAGCACCGCAAGTTTGTGCTGCGCTGAGGCCATAGTGGGGCAGGCTTCCAGCCTGCCTCACCGGGCGTCCCGCCCGCGTTACATTTTTCATCGCAGCCAGCGCGGGCAAGATGCCCGCACAGGCAGGCTGGAAGCCTGCCCCACTACGGAACCGGACAGATTCTCAACTCTCACACGTATGCAGCTTGACCCCGTCCAACGCGCGGCCCAGGAGCAGTTCGCCCGGCAGAGCGAACGCTACGGCAAGGGCCACATCCTCGAAAACGTCGCCGACGTGGCGGACGCGCTGACGCAGATTCCGCTGCCCGGCATCGCCGATGTGCTGGATGTCGCGACCGGCGGCGGGCACACGGGCCTTCACCTCGCCAGCCTCGGCCACCGCGTCACGCTCGCGGACATCGCCGCGCCGATGCTGGAGAAGGCCGCCGCGCTCGGGGCTTCGCGCGGCTTGCGCGTGCAGACCCGCCAGCATCCGGCGGAGGAATTTCCCTACGCCGACGCGAGCTTCGACCTCGTGACGTGCCGCGTCGCGCCGCATCACTTCAGTTCGCCGGAATCCTTCGTGTGCGAGACGGCGCGCGTGCTCCGGCCCGGCGGGCACTTCCTGCTGATTGACGGCAGCGTGGAGGACGGCCAGCCCGAGGCCGAGGAATGGCTGCATCAGGTCGAGAAGCTCCGCGATCCGAGCCACCATCGCTTCGTGACGCCCGGCACCTGGACGAAGTTCTGCGAAGCCGCCGGCCTGAAGGTGAAGCGCGCCACGCTCGCGCCGATGAAGCAGCCGGACTTGAACTGGTATTTCGACTGCGCCGCCACCACGCCGCAGAACCGTCGTCAGGTGCTCGACCTCGTCGCCCACGCGCCAAAGTCCGCACGCCGCCTGTTCCGGCTCGCCGAGGAGGACGGCAAGATCGTCTGGTGGTGGCAGCGGTTGACGCTCATCGCGGCGCGGTGATGCGCCGCAGTGTGCGGCTCAAACCAGCGACATCCCGCGCGGGGCCTGCACGACGATGGTGCCGGCGATGGTGTCGTGCCAAGCGCGCTTCTCGCGGCTCCAGCCGGCCCAGAAGAAGCCCAGCCCCAGCGCCAGCAGCGAGAACACGCTGGCCAGCACGCGCACGAAGGCGACCGCGAAGGTCATGGGCCGCCCGTCCTCGCGGATGATTTTCAAGCCGAAGACAATGCCGCCGATGGTCGTGCCTTTCCACGTCCACAGGACGACGTGGTAGAGGAACCAGAACGGAGGGAACAAAAGTCCCTTGCTCATGATGGCCGCGATGGCCCCGACCAGCAGCGCGTCGAGCACGGTCGCGATGAACCGCCGCCAGAAACCCACGCGTGGCAGCGCGGCTTCACCGGCGGCACCCAGCGCGTCAACCGGCACGGGCGGCAGTTCGCCGGCGGGCCGTTCGTTTTCCTTGCCGAGATGCTGCACGGCCGCCACGACGGTCGCGCCGAGGCCGAGCAGGGTCGCCGTGCCCCACGCGAACGCGCCCAGCACCGGCACCATGTAGAGCAGGCCGAGCAGCGCGATGCCCGTGATGAGCGCCAGCAGGCCGTTCTCCAGGCAGCCCGGCCGCACCTGCCGCCCAAGCTGATGCCCGACGAAGCGCAGCACCGCCGTCTTGCCCACCAGCACCGCCACGGCGAAGGCCATCACCACCAGTGGCAGCAGCAGCGCGCCGATGCCGGTGGCCACGAGCAGCACGCAAACCGGCGCGAAGAGAATGCTCGCGAGCAGCCCGCTGAACAGCGACGTGACCGGCCGCTCCTGCAACGTGCCGACACCCGCCTGCACTGACGCGGGGAACACGATCTGGAGCAGCAGATACACGAGGGCGAACATCCCCGCCGCCACCCACGCCCATGACACACCCGGCGGCAAGGGTCGCAGCAGCAGCACGCCCTGGGTGAGGTAATCCGTGGCCCAACGGAGTTTGGGAAACCAGTCCGACGTGCCGAACTCGACGGGCCGGTAGGCGAGCTTCGCGCCGGGCGAACGCTCCACCGCGCAGCCGATGAAGGACGTTTTGCCGCGCACGTCGGCCTCCGGTCCCAGCTTCACTTTTCCAAACAGCACCACGAGGTCACGGTCAATGCGGCCGTTGATGGTCACGTCGCTGGCGAACGCGGTGAACTGCCGGCGCACGACGCCGTTCATCGTGCCACGCCCGAAGATGACCACCGCCTCCGTCGCCTCCTCGTCCGCGCGGATTTCAAGGTCGGTGAGCACGCGGATCACCTCGCGCAGCTCCTTGTTCGTGAAGGACTCCGACTGCGCGGGCAGAGGCGAAACAAGCAGCAGCGCAGCAATGAGGGCGAGCAGCCACGAGCAGCCAAGGCCCGTGATTCCAGCCCTTGAACCGTAGCACAGGCTGCCTGTCTGCTGTGTCGCGGATTGGTAATCCGCAGGCGTCCCTTGTGCTAAGGACGCGCCGCCGACTGCCAGTCGGCGAAACAGCAGGTTGCCAACCTGCGCTACGCACTGGTTCAGGGGCACGGAGGAGGCTTCGCGGCTTGGTTGGGGGGCTCGGTTCATGTTTAGGCGTTCACCGGCGTTGCAGGGCGCAGCGGTAGAAGACGGTTCCCAGCGCCAGGGCGCAGAGATACGAGGCGGCCAGCAGCGCGCCGACGGCCAGCAGCGCCGCGGTCGGAATCGCGCGTCCCAGCAAGGACAACGCATTCCCCAGCGCGCCGACGACACCCCACGCCTCCGAGGCGGAGCCGGCCAGACCCAGCAGCGAATCCAGATTCAGGAGCAGCAGCCCCACGCCGACGAGCGTCGCCAGCATGACGCCCGTCGCCGCACCGGCGAGCCGGCGGATGGCGCGCGGCCACTCGAACCAGCTCCGCTCCCACCACGCGCGCCGTTCCGCAAGGGCAAGCGCGGCAAGCACGCGCGGCAGCAGGTCGGCGGGCGCGCGGTGCGGCGGGAGTTGCCGCAGCTCGCGATGGAGCGCGGCGGCCAGTGGGTCTTCAGGTTCCGGGTGCATGATTGGGCAGTGCTTGAGTTGAGAGCGGGTCGTGCCGGGCGGTGAGTTCGCCTTCGACGCTGAGTTGCAGCGCGTGGCGGAGCGCGTCGCGCCCGCGATGGATGTCGGTCTTCACCTTGCCGAGCGAGACGCGGAGCTGCCGTGCGATGTCCTCGTAGCTGAGTTCCTCGAAGTGGTAGAGCACGAGCGGCACGCGCTGGTGGGCGGGGAGGCGTTGCAGCGCGCGCTCCAGCACGGCGCGGCGGGCGTCGTCATCGTGTGCGGTCGAGTCGGCGACGGGCGCGGGGAGCGAGGCGCTGAACGGCTCGCCGGAGTCGGCGTTGTCCAGCTCGGAGAAGAACCGCCAGCGCGCCCGGTAGCGTTCGAGGTGGTTGAGGCAGAGGTTGCGCGTGACCGTCTTGAGCCAGCCCGGAGCGCGCTCGTTGTCGCGGAGTTCGGCGAAGTGGGCGTGCGCGCGGAGGAAAACCTCCTGCGACACGTCCGCCGCGTCGGCCTCGCGGGCAAGCAGGCGGACGGCAATCGAAAAGACCATGTCCTGGTGGCGGCGCATGAACGCTTCAAACTCGCTGGTGTCTGTCATGGCTGCCCCGAACGGTTCGGGGCACACTACCTGAACGACCCGCGGAGGGGAGAGAAGTTTCAGAATGTCCAATGACCAATTCCCCATGACCAATGAATGCCCAATGTGCGCCCGCGCGTTCGCAGGTCATTGGTCATTCTTTGGTCATTGGTCATTGGGCCTTGGTCATTTACCCTGCCGCCGTGTCTTCCCACGAGGAACCATCCGCCGCCCAGCCGGCCTTCAACCAAGTCACGGTTCCCGACCTGTGGCAGCAACAGGCCGTGTCCGCGTTGCGCGCGGGCAAGGACGTGGTCGTTCATGCGCCGACCGGCTCAGGCAAGACACTCGTCTTCGAGCTGTGGTCGAACTTCGGCAAGCCGCATGGACAGGCCATCTACACCGTGCCGACGCGTGCGCTGGCGAACGACAAGCTCGCCGAGTGGCGGGCGCGCGGCTGGCACGTCGGCATCGCGACCGGTGATCTGAGCGAGAATCTCGACGCGCCCATCCTTGTCGCCACGCTGGAAACGCAGAAATACCGGCTCATCCGCGGCGATGGCCCGGCGCTGCTGGTGATTGACGAGTATCAAATGCTCGCCGACGGCGACCGCGGACTGAACTACGAGCTGGCCATCGCGATGGCTCCGCCGCAGACGCGCCTGCTGCTCCTGAGCGGCAGCGTCGAGAATCCGCACCACATCGTGAAGTGGCTGGAGCGGCTCGGGCGCAAGGCCCAGCTCGTGCGGCATCTGCACCGGCCCGTGCCGCTGGAGGAAGTCCACGCGAACGACCTGAGCGTCCACGTCCCCAGCGAGGTGAAGGGCTACTGGCCGCGCCTGGTGGCGAAGGCGCTGGCTGATGACCTGGGGCCGGTGTTGATTTTCGCGCCCCGCCGCAAGGAGACGGAAGCCCTGGCCGGCGAACTGGCGCGGTTCCTTCCGAATCACAACCCGCTCACGCTTACGACGGAGCAGAAGTCGCTCGTCGGCGAAAAGGTCGCGCGGATGCTGCGCTGCCGCGTGGCGTATCACCACAGCGGGATGAGCTACGGCGCGCGGGCGGGCGTCGTCGAGCCGCTGACCAAGGCGGGGCAGTTGCGCGTGGTGGTCGCGACGATGGGGCTGGCGGCGGGGATTAACTTTTCCCTGCGCAGCGTCGCGCTGGCGGCGGCTTCGTATCGGCGCGATGGCGTCGAGATTCCGATTCGACCGGACGAGATTTTGCAGATGTTCGGGCGCGCGGGGCGACGGGGCATTGACGAAATTGGCTACGTGCTGGTGTCGGCGAATGGCATCCGGCTGCTGGACGGACGCCCGGCGTTTCTCGCGCGGTCGGGCCTCGTGGACTGGAGCGCGCTGCTGGGCATCATGGGCGCGGCGGCGCAGGCGGGGCTGGACCCGTTCCGCGAGGCCGTGCGGGTGCAGGAGCGGCTCTTCACGACTAAGCCGATTCTGCTCGGCGTGGAAGGCGCGCTGAAGAATCCCGAGACACCGTGCGGCCTCAAGACCGACGGTGAACGCGCGCGGCACGTGCGCAAGATGGTGCGGCAGTTCCTCAACAGCCGGGGCGAATGGGAGACGTGGCCCGCGCTCAAGGACGTGCCGGCATCGCGCGTGCAGGTGATGGAGCCGCTCGGCGAAGGCGTGCTGGCGATGCTGAAGTTGAGCGGGCCGGTGGCGGCTCGGCGGCGGGCAACGACAGCGGATGTGCTGCCCAATCGCGCTCTGCCGGCAAACGCTGGTAGGGACGCGCTGCTGCGCGTCCTCCTAAATGCTGACGAGCGAAGCGATGTTCCCAGTCCAGACGGCGCGGAATCTGGTGCCCGCCTCGCTGCGCTCGCTGACGCGGGGGAAGCCGACCGGCAGGTCGGCCCTACCGGCGCGCATGTTAAACTCCGCCCCGCGCTCACGGTTGAAGCAGCGGTGGAGAAACTTGGCGAGGGCGGGACGTTGGTGAAGCTCGCGGACGGCACCTTCGCGCGGTCGCTCGCGGTGGCGGACGTGTTGAACGGCCAGCAAATCCTGCTCGCGAAGTGGGTGCGGAAGTTCACGAACTGGGGCGCGCGGCAAGTCTCGCTGGCCGGCTGGCGCGAACACGTCGTGCCCGTGCTGGAGAACCGCTTTGCATCCGAGAAGACGCCGGTGCTCGCCCTCGATTATCCGAAGGCGACGCGGTTGAAGGACGAGTTCGCCGAGCACATGCCGGAGGTCGGCCTCGGGCCGGTGCGCGCGGTGGTGGCGCTCGGCCAGCTCACACTCAAGGCGTGTGTGGACGCCCACGGCATCGCGCTGTGGAAGCCGCCGGAGCGCGAAGTCTTCCCGGAGGATTGTTCGCGCTGCCCGTGCGTGCCGCTCTGCAAACAGCTCCCCACCGGCACCGGCGTCGCGACCATCTGGCGGCGGCTCGGCCTCGTGGACGCGGCGGGCGTGCCGACGCGGCGCGGGCGCATCGTGAGCTTCTTCCACTCCGGCGACGGCCTCGCGGTCGCGGCGGCGCTGGAGGATGAGTCGCTGTCCATTGAGGAGCTGTCCTACGAACTCGCAAATCTGCACGCGGGCCATCGCTTCGCGAAGGGCGACGCGCGCTGGGACGGGCGCATCGCGCTGGCCTGCCGGCGGCTGTTCGGCCCGCAGACTTTCACCGGTTATCTCGACCAGGGCGTGCCGCCCGAATACGGCGCGGGTGCGGAGGAGATCGCGGCGGACGTGCATCGCGATCCGCTGGGCAAGAACGGCTGGACGACGGACTTCCTGGGCATCGGGGACATTGACCGGATGATCATCGAATGGCGCAGCGTGCTGCGGCAGATCGCGCACGCACCGGACCTGGAATGGCCGCGCTGGGAGGCGCTGAAAGACCGTGCGAAATCCATCCTCCGTGAAACCGACTCCCCGACGCTGACCGACCTGCCGCCGCTGGAATACGCGCAGACCAAGCGCGTCAACCACCAGCTCTCGCTGCGGCGGCATTGAGGGAGCCTTGCCTGCGCAAAGCTCCGCCCCGGCGGCTACTTGAACTCCATGAGAATCCCGCCGGTGCCGCCAAAGTTGTGATCGGTGACGTGCCCGTCAATGAAGCCGAGGTTGGCGCGGCCGTCGGGAAAACGCGTGCCGTGGCGGTAGCCGAGGTGGCCGATGGAGAAGTTCTCAATCGGAGGATGGTTCCGTTGAAAGGAAAGATCGCCGACGAGGAAGGTGTCTGCGGGCTTGGCCGCCTGCGCGCGCCGCGCGGTGGCGATGTAGTTCCCGGCGGTGGCTGGAACGCCGTTGACGAAGTTCAGCGATGTATGCTGGTTCATGCCGTAGCTGATGCGCCACGGGTTGCCGGTGCCGGGATACTCGGGACTGGTGGCGTTGTGCCACTCCTTCTGGCGGTCAGGACAGCGGGAGAGGCTGTTGGTCCAGCTCTGACCCTGCACGCCCGAGTTGAACTGCATGCCCCGGAAGTAGGGCGAGAGCAGAAAGTCAAAGCTGTTGTTCATCGTGTTGAGGCGGCTCCACGCGTAGGGGAGGTGATCGTCCTGGTCGTCGGCATAGATTTGCGTGACCAAGGCCCACTGCTTGACGTTGTTCTTGCAAAAAATCAGGTTGGCCTTCGCCTTGGCCTTGGACAGGGCGGGCAGGAGCATCCCCGCCAGGATGGCGATGATGGCGATGACGACCAGCAGTTCGATGAGGGTGAAGGCGGAACGCGAAGAATGGAGTCGAGGCTGCATGTCCGGGTGTCGTGGCCAAAACTCCAGACTCGGCGGCGCGGGCGGAGATTCACGCCGGCCGCTGGGGATGCGGCCGGCGGGCACGGCGCGAACCTTGCGGCGTTGAAAGGCGGTTCAGGGCTGTGAAAGCCGCGACGCCCCCGCCCTTGGCACCGGGCCATCAGCGCTGCGGACAGATCGGACGTCACGGGTGCCTTGCACGGAAAAGTGACCGAGGCGGACAGCAGCCCTGCCAGCATGGTAATCAGTCAGCGATCAGAACGCGCGGCCGGCTTCACGGTGGGTTCAGGCGTCTGCGCAGCGTCGCGATGCCCGCGTGATAGACCTTCAGCACCTCGTCGCGCTGCGCCGGGTTGTCGAACTGCCCCTTCGCCGTGATGTCCTGCACCGCGCCCTCCATGTCGGCGAGCAACTCGCGCGCGGCGGCGGGCTTGAAGATGGGCCGGCCCGCAACCTCGACGTAGATGGCGCTCGTGTGGCCGAAGAGCGGCTCGCCCATCTCATTCTTCGGCCCGCTCGGGCGCGCGGGCGCGTCGGGACCGACCGGCAGCGCGCCGCTCTGCACGCGCAGCGCGACCCAGCCCGACTCGGTGAAGTTCACCGTGTGCTCCAGCTCCGTTTCGAAGTGGCCGCCAACCGCGTGGGGCGTCGCAGCCCGCGCTGGCCTGCCGTCGTGGATGAGTTCGACGCGCTGGAAATCGCCGCGCCCCTTCGCGCGCGCGATGAACTTGAGCGGGCCGGGCTTCGCGAGCTTCACCGTGTCGCCGATGTCGTTCGTGCCCGCGCGCAGTTCGAGCAACGGGCCGTTGCCGATGAAGGTGCGGCCCGCCGTCAGCGCCGCGAGCCAGCTTGGTTGCGTGAGCGGCCCGTCCACGCGTGCGTGGGTGCGGGCGAAGTCGTAGATGAACCAATCAGTGCCGGTCGAGAACGGCACGCGCAGGCCGGCGTTGAGGAAGCGGTAGTAGGTGTCCCCGTAGCCGCCGTGCGTGCCGCCGTCGAAGATGTTGTGCGCGTGGACGAGGCCGGCCAGCCAGTTCGGCACGTCCTCGTGGCCGAAGGTGTTGTGGCACCACACGACCGTCGCGCCGTCCGCGCGCGCGGCCCGCACGCCGCGCTGGAGCGGCGGCCAGTCCGGCCCGGCCTTCATGATGCCGCGCCCGATGCTCACGGGCTGCACGAACTTCGAGAGGTTCAGGAACATCACATGGCCGTAGCCCGCGCCGAAGCCCTCGAAATTGTGCCGATGCTCCTGACCATTGCCGAACAGCACGCCGCCGCGCTCGAACTCGCGCAGGTCCGCGAGTGTGTAATTGTTCGAGATGTAATCGCGGTCGGCGACGGCACGTTCGAGGTAGGAGACGAACAGCAGCTCCAGCCCGTCCGCGCGCGGAATGACGCGCAGGTAATCGTCGGCCTGCGCGCGGGTGAGGCCGCTCAAGTGAAGGTGCGTGTTGCCGTTGCGCCAGCCGCGCTGCGCGGGGCGGTCGAAGAACCTCACGGCGAGCGTCAGCTCGTGTTGGTCGCGGTTCTTCAGGTCAATGGTTGCGCGGCCAAGTTCGGTTTCGAGACTCCCGATGGTCTCGATGGTGAGCGGCTCACGCGGCAGCGCCAGCACGGCCGGTCCGACCAACGCGAACCACTCCTTCGCCGGATGGTTGTTCCGCAGCTTCGTGCCGCGATTGATCAGGCCCGCGAGTGGCACGGCAGTTCCATCGGCGCGCTTCACGCGGACGAGGCCGGCGAGCGGTTGCCGTGTGTCCGCGTCCACGAGCTTGAGCGTCAGCGCGCAGATCGCGGCATCCTGCGGTGTCGCGGCGACGACGCGGAGATTCGCCGCGTTCAGCAACACCAAGCGCTCGCACGGGTCGAGCGCGGCCTCGTGCGCGAAGCGCGTTGGCTCGTGGGCGAGACAGGTTGCTGGCAGGAGCGACCATCCGACGACGATCACGCAGACAAGCGCGGCGCGGTGCGACCGGCGAAGGAGGTTCATGAGCGATTCCATTGCGTGAACGCGAGGCGGTTGGTGCGATGAGTTCAGCCTACACGCCGCGATGCCTTGGGCAAGCCTTGCCCCGAACCGGCTACTTCGTCGGGCCTGGCCGCAAGTCGCTCGGTTCAGCTTCGGGCGGCTCGACGGTGACCAAACGAAACGAAGACCATAGACAGCCGGCAACGACCAGCACGCCGACATCCACGTAGAACATCGGATCCCACTGCATCCGGCCCGAGTGGCCTCTGGCTCCCAGCCAGTCCGCCAGCGCACCGACGAGGAACTGGGAACTCATCGCGCCGAAGACGCCGACCGAGTTCATCAGCCCGAACAACGCGCCGACGTGCCGGCCGCTGATGGCGATGGCGCACGACCACCACTGCGTCTGGGCCAGTTGCGCGGCGAAGCAGGACAGCGCGGTGAAGAGCGCGGCCAGCCAGGGATTCTGGGTGAACAGCGCGCCGCCCAACATGGCTGCCGCGGAGAACATCGCGGTTCCACCGTGCCAGCGCCTGCGGGACACGCTGCCGCCCACGACCACGCGGTCCAAAACGAACCCGCCCGTGAACGTGCCGGCGGCGGCGAACGCCAGCACCATGGACGCCATCAGCCCGGCCTCCGTTGGTGCGATGCCGCGCGCGGCGCCCAGGTATTTCGGATACCACGAGAAGTAGATGTAGCTGTTGAACGACATGCAGGCCATGAGCAGGCTCAACATCCGCAGGCTCGGGTTCCTGAGCGCGGCGGCCCACGGGATGGCGGTGTGCGTGGCGCTGGCCGTCGCCCGCTGCCCGATCTGCTCCACCTCCGCGGCGTTGACGGCGGGGTGCGTGGCCGGGTCATCGCGGAACCACGACCAGAATCCCGCCGCCCACACGACGCCGACACAGCCGAACGCCACGAAGGTCCAGCGCCAGCCGATGCCTTGGATGAGCACCGCTGCAAGAAAGGGAGCCAGCGCGCCACCGACCTGCGACGCCGCCAGCAGCACGCCCTGCACCCGGCCGCGTTCGGAATCGGGAAACCACCGTGACAAGACGCGGGCCACGTTCGGAAACGCCCCGGCCTCGCCCGCGCCAAAGAGAAACCGCACCGCGACCAGCGACCACAATCCCATGCACGCCCCGGTGAGCGCGGTGAACACCGACCACCATAGCGAAATCCGCGTCAGCACGCGGCGTGCGCCGAAGCGGTCGCCCCAGCGGCCGGTTGGCACTTCAAACAAGCCGTAGGCCAGCGTGAACGCCATCAGCACGTAGCTGGCCTGCGTGTTCGAGAGGTTCAGGTCGGTCTGGATCGAGCCCAGCGCCGCCGAGATGCAGATGCGGTCCAGATACAGGATGCCCGACAGGAGGCACAGCGCGGCCAGCACGACGAAGCGCGTGCGGGTCGGCGGCTCGGGGTTCATGGCGGCGTGTGGCTTACCGCACGCGCCAGCGTTCGAGCTGCGCCTCGTCCAGCTCGACGCCCAGGCCGGGGCCGTCGGGCACCTTGGCCGTGGGCGGGCCGAGCTTCAGCGATTCGGTGATCAAGTCGGCCTCGTGATAGAACGGCCCGATGGTGTCGGCGGGGAACGTGTCAGTGTCCACTTCGGGAAACGCAGCGGCAACGTGCAGCATCGCGGCCGTGCCGATGCCGAGTTCCAGGTTGCTGCCGATGGTGCAACGCAATCCGGCCGCGCGAGCAATCGCGACGATGTCCGCAGTGGCCTGAATGCCGCCGTGCTTGCCGGGATAAATGCTCAGGATGTCGGCGGCGCGGTGCATCGTGATCTGCCACGCGTCCTGCAACGTGAAGACGCTTTCGTCCGCCATGATGGGGGCCGGCGTGTCGCGGCGCAGTTCCGCCATCGCGATGTGGTCGCCCGGCGGGATCGGCTGCTCGGCCAGCAGCAGGTTCACGTCGTCCAGTTGCCGCAGGCAATGCCGCGCCTGCTGGATCGTCCAGCCGCAGTTCGCATCAATGGTCACGGGGATGTTTGGCCCGCAGACTTCGCGCACCGCGCGCACGCGGGCCACGTCGGTCACGGGGTCGAGGCCGACTTTCACCTTCACGCAGGAGACCCCCAGCGCGAGGTGCTGCTCGGCCATCGCGCGCGAGCCGGCGACATCGCGCGCCCAGACCACGAGCTTGATGCGGATATGGTCGCGCACCTTGCCGCCGAGCAGTTGATACACGGGCAGTCCGGCGGATTTGCCGGCGATGTCCCACGCGGCCATCTCCACGGCGGACTTGGTGAAGGGGTTCAGCTTGATGATGAAGTCCATCGCGCGGCGGATGGCGGTGATGTCGCGCGGGTCTTTGCCCAGGATCACTGGCTCGATGTATTCGCGAATGGCCGCGACCGTGCCCGCCTGCGTCTCGCCGGACCAAAGGCCGGAGATCGTCGCCTCGCCGAGGCCGACCAGCCCGGCGTCCGTGTGCATCCGCACGATGACGTAGGGCGAGACCGCGTGCTCGCCGTGGGCGGTCTTCGCGGTCATGTCCTGCTTGAGCGGGACACTGACGGGGATTGCTTCGACGCGGGTGATTTTCATTTTGAGTTCAGGAGAGAAACCGTTTCAGCACGTTCGCCGTGATGCGGGACACCGCCTCGTCCACGGGGAGCGAGGCGACGTAGTTGATGGAGCCGACGGAGAACACCGCGCCGCCGTTGGCCGTGTCGAAGAGGACCATCTCCGCGCCGCCGTCGTCGGGATTCAGGCCGCGCGCAAGCAGCCGTGTGTTGGGAGGGGAGCTGGGCGAACGCTTGTCCGTTTCGTGCCCGGAAGCGCCGCCCGGACAGCGCCGGTGCAGGCTCGCTTCGCCGAAGATGTCGCCCGTCTTCAGCCCCGTGCCCTCAAAGATCCAGTGCGCGCCGTCCTCGACGCGATACGGCGCGCCGGTCATCGCGCCCGCCGGCGTGAACACGACTCCGAGCAGGCTGGCCTCGGATTCGTGCCGGACGGCGAAGCGACTTTCGCGCCCGCCCATGCCGGTGTTCCAGAGCGACGTGATGCTGCCGTTGTGAACCGTCATCGAGCCGTTCGGGTGAAGTTCCACTTCGCAGTTCAGCCCGTTGCCGCCGAGATAAACCAGCCGGCCGCCCTGCTCGAAAACCCACCGCTTCACGCGGTCATACATCCGGCGCGTCCAGTATTCGGGATGAACCGCCAGCGCCAGCACGCGGTAGGCGGACAGGTCCAGCGTGCCGTCGTCCAACTGCGTCTCGGCGTAGTAGTCGCAGGGAAGCTGCTGCTGTTCGAGCCAGCCCAGCAGCCGCCACTCGGCGGGCGCGAGATGACACGCCTGCCGGCCCTCGATCGGGTCGGTGAGCTGCTCGGCGAAGTCAATGTGCAGGAACGGTTCCGGCCGCTCGAAGGTCAGCGGCGCGTAACCCGGATAGCCCCAGGTGCCGTGTTCCGCATCGGTGTAGCGCGGCAGCTCGAAACGCGAATTGACCGTGGGCGTGGCGGGCAGTTGGTCGGCGTGGATGTAATTGCTGCGGCCACCGAAGGAGTTGTAGGCGTTCCAAGTGATGTTCGACGCCAGCACGGCCAGCGGCGCGGAAGGCTTTGTCGGCGCGACGATCCACGGAAAAGAAAACTGCCGGCCCGACGGCGTGCGGGCGCGGAAGTAATACAGGCCGCTCCGCTCCGGCGCGGTCACGAACTGGCGGTGCGTCGGGCTGACGTAGCCCACCTTGTTCCACTCGGCCCCGGTGCGCGTGTAGTCGCCGTCAGGCGTGACCTGCATCGTGGCGCGCGGCCCGTGCTCGTCGTGCCAGCCGAGCTGCCGGACCCGCTCCGGCCGCGCGCCGTAGCGCCACAGCTCCAGCTCATACTGCTCGACAGCGTGGACGCGGAACTCGCCCTCCTCCCCGCCGCGCACCCACTTGGGCCAGACGTAGCCGAGCAACCCATCCGTCAGCAGCCGGAACTGGTGCGGCTCCGCCATGGGAACCGTCACGCGCGAAAACTTCGCGCCGAAGCCCGGCTTCTGCAAAACCACCCGGTAGTCACCCGCCGGCAGTTCCGCATGCACCGCTCCGCTCGCCCGGGAGCGCGCCTCAAAGGAGTTTCCTCGCGCATCTACGAACTCCAGCAGCACGTCCGCCTGGGCGACGTAGCGTTCATCACTGACGTAGCCGACGAGCATATCAGCGGACGAAGTCCTTTCGTGACGCCCCGTGGGCCGGGGCGAACTGCGGTTGCGTCGGGTGCATGGGCGCTGAATTTCCGCGCGCCACCGCCGGGCAGCAAGCGTTCTTTTCACGAGTGGCGAAAGCTCGTGCGCCTCCGCATGTGGGGAGGCGGCGAGGCCAGCCCCTCCGGCCGACCGCCTCACGCAGCCAGCGGATGCCGGCGGTCGGTGAGCGGGATGGGCAGGCGGACGCCGCCGGCGAAGTGGGAGGCATAGGCGCCCTGGATGATCTCCGTGACGAACAAGGCGTCACGCAGGCTGGCGGTGGGTTCGGTGTCGCGCTCGACGGCCTGGACGAGTTCCCGGAGCAGGGTCTGGTTGCCGCGATGAATGTAGTCGTTCAGGCGGCGGGGCTGATGTTCCGGCGTGAAGTGCCAGTCCTCGACCCAAACTTTCTCCCACGCGCGCTTTTCATTCTCCGGCTCCACGACCGGGCCCGGGTAGATGAACACCTCGCCACGCGTCCGCAGTTGAATCAGCGCCTTCTCGCACTCGAGTTGCAGCCCGTAAACGGTGCCGCCGAGATTGAGGTTCGCTGTCGAGTTCCAGAACCCGCGCACGCCGCCGTCAAAGCCGGTCATCACCGCCGCCGAGTCGCCCGCGATGGGTCCAACCGGTTCGCGGCCCTCGCGGCGGTCGCCGGGCGTGGCGTCGCGACCACCCACCGTCAGATGCCCGCTCACCCAGCGGGGCGGGCCGGCGATGGCGACCATCAGATCGAAGAAGTGCGTCCCATGCACAATCAGCTCCTCGCCGCCGCCGCGCGCGTCGTCCGTCGGGCGGCCGAACAACCGCAGCAGCCGGCCAAACCTGCCCGCCTTCAGCTCGGCCAGCGCGCGGCGCAACGGCGGCATCGTGCGGAGCTGGTGCGCGAGCGCGCATTTCACTTTCGCGCGCTGGCACGCGGCCAGCATGGCGTCCGCCTCAGCCACGGTTCCGGCCAGGGGCTTCTCAAGGAAGATGTGACAGCCCGCCGCCGCCGCCGCGGCGACCATCGCCCGGTGCTCCATGACCCAGCGCGGGCCGATGCCCACGAAGTCCAGCTCCTCCTTGGCGAGCATCTCGCGATAATCCGCGTAAAGCCGCGCCGCGCCAGAACGCCGGCCGGCGGCGGCGCGACCGGCCGCATCCTCATCCGCCAGGGCCACCACCTCGAACTGCGGCAGGTCGTTGAACGCCGTGTCCATGCCGTGGCCGTAATCGCCCCGCCGGGTGGAGCCGATGATGCCGGTGCGATATTTGCGGGCCATTGGCGGCGAATTTCCGCCGGCCCCCACCGGGCGGCAAGCCCGGATTTCGACGCCGCGAAGCATCTTGACACTGCCTCCGAACGACCACGGGCCGGAGCGCGGGCGTCCCGCCCGCTTTGCGCATCCGGCCACCGCAGCCGTGCTGACCGTTGGACGATGTGGGCATGCCCAAAGCGGCCCGGCGGGCCGCGCTCCGGGGTCAAGATGCGCCGCCAAAACCCGCCAGTCGTCAGAATCCCCTCGCCGGAAACCCTTCCATTGCCTACGTTGCCGCCGAAAGCCAGTCGCACCGCCTATGCCATCACGACCACCGCGTCACGCCCCCGGGTTCACGCTGATCGAACTCCTCGTCGTCATCGCGATCATCGCCATCCTCGCGGGGATGCTTCTGCCCGCGCTGTCCAAGGCCAAGGCGAAGGCCAAGGGCATCCAGTGCCTCAACAACAACCGGCAGGTCAGCCTCGCTTCCCGGCTCTACATGGAGGACAATGACAACACGTTTGTATTCCTGTGGCGGCAGCCGCGCCAGGCCGACGAGATCACTTCCGCGCAGAGTCTGGTTAAGAGCGGGGCGGGGACCATCTGGTGGCCGGACAAGCTGAACAACTACATTCCCAACAATCCCAAGACCTTCGACTGCGCCGCCTTGGTTTATCCCGCCGCCATCAATGCCGGCGGGACCGCGAACAATCCCAACAAGCTCGGCATCGCCATGAACCATGTTGAGATCGGCATTACTTCACCCGCCGGGCAGACAAGGCGGATTCGCGAGGCTGAAGTGGCCAAGCCCTCGGCGACATTGGTGTTTACCGACGCCGCGCTCGTCAGCAATCCAACCCAGACCGACCCGGACCTGTGGGTCGAAGTCGAGAAGACGGCCACGCTCTACATGCGATCACCCACGGATTCTTACTTCACCTCGGTGGATCCGGTCCGACTGGTTGCCCGCCATAACAAGCGCGCCCCGGTTGGCTTCGTGGACGGACACGGAGAATTGATGAAGCCGAGTGAAACGGGGATGGGATATCCCGTGGGTGATCCGCGCTCTCTCTGGGACAAACAGTAAGTAGTCAGAAAGCTCCTCAGACCAATGCTCCTTTCTCTCGCCGGCTGTTCGTCATGAATCCTCGATTCGTTCTCCGCCTGCTCGTCGTTGGCCTCCTTGGCTTTGGTTTGCTCACCGGTTGCAAGCGCAGGCAAAAGAGCGAGCCTCCAGCCCTGCCCGCGCCGCTTCCCTCCACCGCGACCACTCCCGAAGAGGCTGTCGCCGAGGTTAATCGCGCCTTGGAACTGTGGACCTTCAAGCGCGGTCAGCCGCCCAAGGACTTGAATGAACTGGTGACCGCCGGCTTCCTGCAACGCCTGCCAGCTCCGCCCGCCGGCAAGAAGTTCGCCTTCGACCCGGTCAAGATGCGGGCGCAACTGGTCGCGGAGTGAGGCGGCGTTGCTGCTGGCCTCACACCGGCATCTGCAAACCCACCTTCTCCGCCACCTGCGCCACGTCTTTGTCGCCGCGACCCGAGAGGTTCACGATGATGAGGCCGTCCTTGCCCAGCTTCGGCGCGCGCTCCATGCAGGCGGCGACGGCGTGGGCGCTTTCCAGCGCGGGGATGATGCCTTCGAGGCGCGCAAGCTTCATGAACGCTTCAAGCGCCTGGTCATCCGTGGCGTAGCTGTATTCCACGCGGCCCTCGTCGCGGAGCCAAGCGTGTTCGGGGCCGACGGCGGCGTAGTCGAGGCCGGCGCTGACGCTGTGGGTGGATTGTATCTGGCCGAACTCGTCCTGGAGGATGTAACTGCGCGTGCCTTGGAGGACGCCGAGCGAGCCGCCTTGGAAGCGCGCGGCGTGCCGTTCGGGCTTGATGCCGAGGCCACCGGCCTCGACGCCGAGCATCTTCACCGAGGCGTCGTTGAGGAACGGATAGAACAGCCCGATGGCGTTCGAGCCACCGCCGACACATGCGATGAGCAGGTCGGGCAACCGCTCCTCCTGCTCCAGAATCTGCCGCCGCGCCTCGTCCCCGATGATGCGCTGGAAGTTGCGGACCATGACCGGATACGGATGTGCGCCGTAGGCCGTGCCGAGGATGTAGTGCGTGCTGCGGACATTCGTGACCCAGTCGCGCATGGCCTCATTGACAGCCTCCTTCAAGGTTCTTTGCCCCGCGTGAACCGGCACCACGTCCGCGCCGAGCATCTTCATGCGGAAGACGTTCAGCTTCTGCCGCTCGCAATCCACCGCGCCCATGTAGATGACGCACTTCATGCCAAACATGGCGGCCACGGTCGCGGTCGCGACGCCGTGCTGGCCCGCGCCGGTCTCGGCGATGATGCGGGTCTTGCCCATGCGCTTCGCGAGGAGGATCTGCCCCATCGCGTTGTTGATCTTGTGCGCGCCGGTGTGGTTGAGATCCTCGCGCTTGAGGTAGATCTTCGCGCCGCCCAGTTCGCGCGTGAGCCGCTCGGCGAAGTAAAGCGGCGAGGGCCGGCCGATGAACTCGCGGAGGTAGTAGCTCAACTCGCGCTGGAACTCCGGGTCGTGCTGCGCGCGGAAATACTCGTCCTCCAGCTCCTGCAACGGATGCACGAGCGTCTCGGGAACGTAGCGCCCGCCGAACGGGCCGAAGTGGCCGTGGGCGTCGGGGACAGTCGGGGTGGCGACACTGCTCATGGCGAGAAGCTAAAGCTCCAAATCCCAAGCTCCAAGCTCCAAAAAAGTTCCAAATCCCAAGCTCCAAACCCGAAGCGCGTTGGAGCTTGGAGCTTGGGTTTTGGAGCTTGTCATCCCAACTCCTGCTCCATCTCGCGGACGATCTCCACGAAGCGCCGCACCAGTCCCGCATCCTTCTCGCCGGGAGCGGACTCAACGCCGCTCGACACATCCACGCCGAAGGGCCAGACCAGCTGGACGGCGTCGGCCACATTTTCCGGCGTCAGGCCGCCGGCAAGGATGACGGGGCGGCCCAGTTCCTTCGCCTGACAGGCCAGATCCCAGTTGAACTTCTCGCCCGTGCCGCCGCGCTGGCCGGGCACATGGCTGTCGAGGAGCCAGGCATCCACGGAGTAGTCGGGCAGCGGCTTGAGCGACTCGGCGTTCTGGATGCGGAAAGCCTTCACCACCTTGAGCGGCGCGAACTGCCGGCAGAACTCGGGCGTCTCCTCGCCGTGGAACTGCAGCGTGTCCAGCCCGCACTCGGCCACGGTGGCATGCACGGTCTCGGCGCTGGCATTCACGAAGACGCCAACCTTGGCGACGAACGGCGGAAGCGCGCGGATGATCTGCGCGGCGGCAGCCGGACTGATGTTCCGCTGGCTGCCTGCGAAGAACATGAAGCCCAGCGCGTCCGCGCCGGCCTCGACCGCCGCGAGCGCGTCGGGCAGGCGGGTGAGGCCGCAGATTTTGACCTTGGTGCGCATGGTTACTTAATCAGCTCGTAGTGGCCGATCATGGGCAGCGGTTTGCACTGGCCACCGGCGGCGTTGACGATGCCGAGGATCACCAACACGACGTAGCCGACGAAAAGAGCCATGCCAACCAGACCCATGATGCCCGCGAAGAACACTCCAATGAACGGAATGAGCGCCAAGCCAAAAGTCAGCACCCACGAACCGACCAGCAATACCAGGGACGCAAGAAAGAGAACCATGCCTTGATTCGCATGGTATTTGGCAAAGCGTGATTGAGGTGCGGCTAGCAAAGGAACCAGGAAGAGAATTCCAAGGTAGGCAAGAATCGCGAACGCGCGGTTCTTCTCGATGTCCTCGGCCTCCGCGCTGGGCAAGGCCGGCACGTTCGGGGGAACCGTGTAGCCGGCACCCGGGACCGGCGGCACGGCAGGCGGGGAAGTGGTGGGCCGGCAGTCGGCAAACTCCGGCACCGTCTTCGCCGCGAGCCAGTTGGTCATGCCCTCCTTCCAGACGTAGGTGTCGGGCGGGAGGGTGCCGTTGGTGAGGAGCGCCGCCAGCGCGGCGGTGTCCACAGGCGCGGAGGGCTGGCCGTTTTGAACGTATCTCCAAGTGCTCATGGTCGCTGGTTTGGTTGTGGGCGATGACACCACATTGGCGCGGGTGCGGCAAACAGTTTGTCCCTCCGCCGCGCGTCACTTCCCCGCCACGTCCAGGCACACCAAGTCCGCCCCGCTGCGGCAATAGATGCGCCCGTTGGCAAGAACCGGCTTCACCCATGCTGTCCTCGTTCCCCTACGCCGGGCGCGTGATGGTCATGGGCGCGCTGCCCTTCTGGTTCCCCGTCTGCGTGATCACATAAACCGACACCGACACCTTCGCCCCCGGCTGCGTCAGCCCGAAGGCCGACACGAACTCCCGTGGCGCTTCCTTGGCGTTGGTGGCGATCACCACCGCGTCCTCGCTCTTGAACGTCCCGCCCGCGTTCCCGCGCAGTTGATACTCCTTCAAGTCCCCCGCCGCGCTCTCGTTATAGGTCACCTTGAACTGGTCCGGCGCCTGGAACACCGCGCTCGCGTTCACCGCGTCCGGCGTGCTGCCCGGCTCCGGCGTCAGGCGCGGCAGCGCGGCCAGCAGCACCTCGTTGTTCGGCAACCGCGCCGGCACCGCCAGCCGGTAGAGCCGCAGCGCCTCGTAGATCACCTTGAACTGCCCGTCCCGCGTCAGCCGCTCGATCTTCAAGTCCTGCTCCGCCAGCGCCACCGCCTCGAACGCCGTCTTCAACTCGCCCAGCAGCGTCGTGAAATCCGCCAGCACCAGCCCGCCGTCCAGCTCCAGCGGCAGCGTCAGGCCCGTGGGCGCGGGGGCGGCGTTGAGCTTGGCCCACAGGCTCTTCATGTCCCGCATCGGCTCGGTGAACTTCTCCTCCCCCTCGCCGATGCCCGGCGCGAGCGGCCGTGCTGTCTGGAACGTCGTCCCCTCGTAATACGAATCCACGATCCCGCTGAACTCATTGAGCCGCGCCAGCAGCACCGCCTTCTTCTGCTTGAGCGCCTCGCTGGTGATCTCCAGGTCGTTTAACTCCTCCTGCACCAGGTCAAGCTGCGTTTGCAAACCATCGCGCAACGTGACCAACCCGGCGCGCGTCAGGCCCGTCTTGAGCACCAGCGGCTTGGCCGGCGGCAGCGCCACGAGCACGTCCGCCCAGTGCGGGAGGAAGTCATTGATGGTGGGAATGTAGGAGGCGTTGTCATGGATCGGCATAGGTCATGGGTGTTTGATGTTTGACTGCAAAGCATGAAGCCCGGTAGGGCCGGCGTGGTAGGGCCGACCTGCCGGTCGGCCTCGGCCCCGCGAATAAGGAAAGCACGAAGGCATGAACAACACCTTCCCCACTCCTCCTGCCCTCCTGCACTCCTCATAATATCCCGGCTCCCAGGCCATCGCCGGTTGGGCCGACCTGCTGGTCGGCCTCTGGACAGGCAACCCGTCAGCATAAAATCCCTCCCCGAGTGTGGAAAATCCCCATTCCAGCCCGGAAAATCGCGTCCCGGGTGCGGAAAATGACCCTGCCACCGCATAAAATGCCATCCCGGGTGCGTAAAATGCCGGCCGGAGTGCGGACAATCCCTCCCCGAGCCACCCCGGACGCGCCTTTACCGACCCCGCGCACCCTTTGCGCCGCTCCCACCGCCATTGTTTCCGGTCAACCTGCATATTTTCCCCGTTTCCCTTCATTTCAGCCTGTCCAGCCCTGATTTCAGCCACTTCGACCCCTACCACCCGCACTTTCCCCCGCCCTCCGCCCCATCCGCCCCGCCTTTGCTGCTCCCCATCTCGGATTCCCTATCTCCCATCCCCTATCTCCAATCTCCGATCTGCTATCTCCTCATCCTCCACCACCCCCACGCGAGCACCCCGACACCCAGCACCGCCCACGGCCAGACCGCCCCGCCGCTGCTGGACTCCGCCAATACCCCGGCCGGCTGCCCGCCTGGCTCTGACGAAGCCGCGCCGCCCGCCGAACCCGTGCCGCCGCCCTGCTGTTTCCTCATGGCCTCCAGCACCCGGTTGGGCCGCGCCACGGCAGGCGTGACCGGCCCGGCGGGAGCCGCCGCTGGCCGCAACCACCGCTCGCCCTTGGCCCCCGGCACCGGGCGCGGCGTCTTGGCCGCCACCTCGGGCTTCATGGCCGCAAAGACCTTGTTCATCACATTGGTCGAGTCGGACGGCGGCAGGTAGCCGTCCATCACTTCCTGCAACTGCGCCAGCAGGAGCGGGGTGGCACTAAACTCAACGACAACTCGCTCGACGACTTGATTGGTGAATCGAGAGCGCTGCATTCGCAGGCTGTGGCGCTCTACTCGCTGTCCTGCGTCTGCGTCATAAGCAGCTAGTTCGCGTCTAAATTCTTCGCGAGCCACGGGATCAGGAATATCTCCTGGTGATATGCCTTCGGTGACGACGATCGCGACGGGTAAGCCAGCTGGACTAAACCTAGGTCCAGCACTGCCCAATGGTGGCCAAGGCCGCTCGACAGGCGGACTTCGGGCCAGAACTGCCGTGCGCTCCGATTCTTCGTCGAGCCTTCGCCAGTTGTGCAACAGATACTCTAGTTCAGTGGTTGCTGTCCCAGAGGCGTCTTGGACTTCGAGCGACATCTGATAAGTCGAGGCTAAGGGAAGCGGCTGGGCTGAAAGGAGGCGTAGCCGTTCGGGTAGAGGGATAGACTCCATAAACGGCCTTCCACGGGTTTTCATCTCGACAGAGCAAGCCGTGGCGTAGGGGTCTTTGGCCGCCTCCATCTGTAGAATGGCCACCGCTATTGAGTAAATTTCCGCCATAGCCGCTGGCGAACTTACGCCTAGAACCGATTCGGAATCTCGGGCTGTCTTGGCAATGGCCAAGGCGGGGAATGGGTTGGTCAGACAGGCTCGTAACTGCAGAACGATCGGCTCTGCAGCCGGCTCCCGCCAAGTCGCACTGGCAGGCGCGAGCAGCGCAGCGGCCGAAAGGCAACCGACAAAGAGTAGGTATCGTTTCAATTTGGAACTCAGTCTGATGAAGTTGGGTCTGCGAATTGTTTGGTGTGCGATCCTGATCCGGCTTTGCGAATCGTCATGGCCCCATTGGAAAAGTATTCACGCTCCGAACTCACGGGTGTAATTTGGTAAACTCCTACGCTGAAAGTGAACTCGATATCAATGGTGCCGATCAGAGTAGCGAAGATGACGGGGACATGAGGCTGCTGGTTCGGAACCGAATTGTGCGTCAAGGATCCCGCAAACCTGTCTGTGGCGAACCAGTTTACTTTGACAATCTCGCCTGGCATTTCCACCGGGTGCAATACCGGCTTGAAATTATTCCAAGGGGTATGCTGCGCGACGCCACCCAAGCCCAATTCAAGTTGAGCCACCTGTGTGCCTCCCGCATTAGTCAGCGCGACGCTGATATTAGTCCCATCTCCGGCTGGCACCCCCGTCCAAGCGTAGGGGCCTGCCCCTTCCCTCGCTTTGATGTTATGAAACGACACGTCGGCTGGTTCCAAGAAATAGCCAGCCCGTTTGCTACAAGAGACGACGTTATTGGTGTGTCCTACAGCGGGCCACGCATAAAGGAATCCTTCGGAATGGGTCTCATCACCGACACCGACCCAACGAAACACGTCCCTCAGGACGGCATTTGTCGGTCGCACAACACTGAAACTGTTCGTGCGTGCCGCGCCTGCCGAGACGCCGGTTAGCAGTGTTCCGATAATTGAATTTGTCTCCTTAAACGCACCAATTGCCATGGAGGCAGAATTGGTAACGCTTCGGTCTAGCTCAGGGGTCTGAGTGCTCATTCCTGAAGCACTCCAGCCGATTCCGCCGACACTGTTCGTCGTGAGCCCCAAAGGGTCAAACACGGCGATGTAGTTCACACCCTCGCCAACGCCGAAGCTAGTTGGATATGTGGCGCGTCCTGGAAATGCCCCGGCTTCCTCCGGCGCAAACTTCACCTCGTAGTCAAACACCACGACCCGGTTGCTGGCGGTGGTGCCGGCGGTGACGGTGACCAACTGGCCGGCGGTGGTGGCGGAGACGGTGTTGAAGGTGATTGAAATCTGCTCTTCGCCGTTGGTGCCATTGCTCCATTGGGGGTAGCCCGCCGGCCAGTTCACGTTGGGCTCGTTGGCCCCGCCCGTGCTCACCTGCACCCGGAACAGCACCGTCGTCCCCTTGAGCACAAAAAGCGGCTCGG
>Ga0172373_10001238_pt1 | contig 41580 bp, 41 predicted proteins | sample Lak10m_2_FD_114546 | JGI IMG/M metagenome (GOLD analysis project Ga0172373, IMG submission 114546) | Freshwater microbial communities from Kabuno Bay, South-Kivu, Congo - kab_092012_10m | ecosystem: Environmental > Aquatic > Freshwater > Lake | place: Democratic Republic of the Congo... | reverse complement strand
TCATTGGTTTTCTCACTGAGGGACCTTCTTAGGTATCCCCCATGCGAAATGGGGAATTTGCTGTAGAAACTATTGGGGGGGGGGGGGGGGGATGTCAAGCGCACCATCGCCATTGGCCGGGCGCGCTGCAAGCTAAAGATGGGATGAAAGTCAGCAGGACATGCGGCATACTTCAAACTGACTACATTCAGGAGCCCAGCATGAAAAAACCCGCTACTACCCAAACGCCCATCCACGAACTGATCGCCAACCGCTGGAGCGGCCGCGCCTATGACGGCAGCAAACCCGTCAGCCGCGAACAAACCCTGGCTTTGCTGGAAGCTGCGCGCTGGGCGCCTTCGTGCTACGGCGATCAGCCCTGGCGCTTCGTCGTATGGAACCGGGACGAGGCTGCAACAGCCTGGCAGGCCGCGTTCGACACCCTCGCCCCGGGCAACCAGGGCTGGGTGAAGGATGCGCCGCTGCTGCTGCTCGTCTGCGCCGACACCCTGTTCAACCACAACAGCCAGCCCAACCGCTGGGCGCAATACGACACCGGCGCAGCGGCGGAGAATCTCTGCCTGCAGGCCGAGGCGCTGGGGTTGATGGCGCACCAGATGGGTGGCTTCGATGCAGACAGGATTCGCGCGGTTGCCGCTGTGCCGCCCCAGTTCATACCGATGGCGATAATCGTCGCGGGTTACCCCGCAGACCCGGCCGGTTTCAGCGAAGAAGTCGCGCAGCGCGAGACAGCAGCGCGCAAGCGCAGGGAGTTGGGCGAGTTGTTCTTTGCGGGAAACTGGGGACAGCCGGTTGTCTAGTGCCGACCAGATCCTCCAGCATTCGGGGCGTGGCCGAACGTCAAACACAGGCAGACTGGTAGCGGTTGCCGCCAGTCTGCCTGCATGAGGCTATTGCCTGGTCAGATTGTCACCATTGACCTTGACCTTGTCGCCCGCCCTGAACTCGGGTGCGGCATCGAAACTGATGGTGCGATGCGTGCCTTCTTCCATCAGCACGACGACATCCCAGCGGGTTTTCTTGCGCAGATACTTCTCGCCGTAGTGACCGGCAACACCTCCGCCAACCGCGCCAAGCACCGTGGCCAGGGTTTTACCCCTGCCTTTGCCGACCTGGTTGCCCAGCACGCCACCTGCCACGGCACCGGCAACTGCGCCAAGGCCGGAGGCATCTTCAACTTCAACCACATTCACCACCTCGACCGTCCCGCAATCGGCACAAACCGCTTTTTTGGCTTGTACGCACTCCAGCGGAGTCCATCCGCCGGCAGAACTGTTCTCAGCCGGGCAGGAGTAACCTGCCGTAGCGGCAGAACTTGCCAAGGCAAAAAAGAGCGCAACTATTTTTTGTCGATTATTCATGGTCAACTCCTTAATCGGTTATCGGGGAACAGGAAAGATCATTGTATTCCCATGGGGACCGCTTGGGTCACATCGGGCATCTGCTAGAATGCCGTCTTCAATCAACCAAAGGAAAGTTTCATGGCCGTCGTCGAACTCACCAAAGCCAATTTCAAGGAAACCATCGAGAGCAACGATTTCGTCATCGTTGATTTCTGGGCGCCATGGTGCGACCCCTGCATGGCTTTTACCGAGACTTTCAAGGCTGCGTCGGATGCCAATCCGGACATCGTATTCGCCATGGTGAACACCGAGACCGATAACGAAATCGCCGAGTATTTCCAGGTGGAAAAAATTCCTGGCATCCTGGTCGTGCGCGAGCAGGCCGGCATTCATGCCCAGGTTGGCGAACTGGGGGCTCCGGCACTCGCTGAAATCATCAAGTGGGCGCGCCAGTACGACATGACGACCGTGCGCCAGTATTACGCGGATCAGGCCCAGGCAGGCAAGTAGTAGAGCCGAAGAAGGCGAAGGCGGCTAAAGCCCGCCTTCAGCCACAAACTTGTAGATGACCCATGCGCCGACCAGCATCATGGCGTAGAGCATGACGTCGGCAATCAGGTTGGAGGTTTCGCGCTCGCCGTGGCTGTCCATCCAGGACTTGCCCACCAGAAACACCAGCAAGGCCACCGGCAACGCAATGATGAGTGTCGAGTTCGAAGTATTGAGTATGGCGGACAGCGACTGCTTCAGCCAGCCCTGATCGCGGAAGAACTCGATCGAAATCCCGACCAGGCCCACCACCACCAGCAACAACTGGCCGACGGAAAGAATAACCGAAAGCAGCGAATCGGGGCGGGAGTCTTTTTTCAGCTTTTGATACTTGAGCATGGCGTTAAATTAGCGGCATCGGCCGGTAGCGTCAAGACTTTTCCGGCAGGTGCCTGGCCGGATCCACCGGCTTGCCCAGTTTGCGAATCTCGAAATGCAGCTTGACCTTGTCGGTATCGGTATTGCCCATTTCAGCGATTTTCTGGCCGCGGGCAATGTCCTGCCCTTCCTTGACCAGAATCTGGCTGTTGTGGGCGTAGGCCGAGAGGTAGGTCTTGTTGTGCTTGATGATGACGAGCTTGCCGTAGCCGCGCAGTCCGGATCCGCTGTAGACCACCTTGCCGGGAGCTGCAGCCAGAACCGGCTGGCCGGACTGGCCGAGAATATCCACACCCTTGGAGCCGGCCGCTTCGTTAAAGCCGGCACCCACCTTGCCCTGGGCGGGCCACGCCCATTCAATCGCTTCGTCATCGCTGGCCACCGGCGCGGATTTCTCAACCGGTTTTTCTGCGGGCACCTCGACCTTGTCAGGCTCGACCGGCTTGGCAACCTCGACGGGCCTGGGTGCTTCCGTCTTTTCTGCCGGCTTGGGCGGCGGCACCGCCATGGCCTGCTCGGAATACGGCTCCTTGATCGCTTTCGGCTCGGTCTTCAACGGCGGCTCGCCGATCGGCTTGGCAATTACCGGCTCGGTTTTGATCGGTGTAACGACGGCTACTTCCGCCGGCGCTGGTGCCGCCGCCTCTACCGCCTTAGGCTCCTTGAGCTTGAGTACCCGCCCGACGTAAATCGTGTACGGCAGGTTGATGTTGTTCCATTGCGCGATTTCCTTGTAATCGTAGCCAAACTCCAGCCCGATGCCATAGAGGGTGTCGCCTTTTTTTACCGTATAACTGTCCGGGCGCCAATCCTTCTCGCCGGGGGCGATTTTTTTGGCCGGCGGGGCTTTGGCTGCAGGAACCGGTTTTTTCGTCTGCGGCGCGCGCTCGATGACCGGCGCAGGCTGATTGGTTGCGCACCCCGCAAGCAACAGCAGCACCAGCCACAGCACGACTCTCATGCAGTCCCGCCCAGCAATGGCACAAAGATCACTTCTTCCAGTTCGGTCTTGCGGTATTCGTTTTCCAGGCGCTCGACCAGCGTCAGCACTTGTGACGACGAACCGATCGGTATCACCATGCGGCCACCCACGGCCAGCTGGCGCAACAGGTCCTCGGGGATATGCGTTGCACCGCACGCAACCAGGATGCCGTCGAACGGGCCGATCTCGGGCAAACCGACACTGCCGTCGGCATGCTTGACCTTGACGTTGCGTAGCCTGAGCGCACGGAAATTGCCCTTGGCTTTTTCCAGCAGCGGGCGGATGCGTTCCAGCGAAAAGACCTCCTGCGCCACCTGCGACAGCACGGCCGTCTGATAGCCGCAGCCCGTGCCGATTTCCAGCACCTTGCCCAGGCCTTTACCGTTGCGCAGCAACTCCGTCATGCGTGCCACGATGTACGGCTGGGAAATGGTCTGGTTGAAGCCGATGGGAAGCGACACATCTTCATAGGCGCGCGAGGCCAGCGCTTCTTCCACAAAGATATGCCGCGGCACGGTCAGCATGGCGGACAATACCACTTCATCCCTGATCCCCTGCTCGCGCAGGCGCGCGATCATGCGCTCGCGCGTACGCTGGGAAGTCATCCCGATACCGGCCAGCACACTCATCCGAGCCAGCCCTTGAGCAGGTCCAATTGCTGAAAATGCGTCAGGTCGATTTGCAGCGGGGTGATGGAAACCTGGCGGTGTTCCACCGCATGAAAATCGGTACCTTCGTCGGCATCCTGCGCCGCACCGGCAGCACCGACCCAATACACGGTATCGCCGCGCGGCGTGGCCGACTTGATCACGGCCTCCGCCTTGTGGCGTTTTCCCAGCCGGGTAATGCGGGTACCACATAGCTGATCGTAGGGAATATCCGGCACGTTCACGTTGAGCAATGCAGCGGCCGGCACCGGCGTTTGCTGATGATGCCGGACCAGATCTACGATCACCCGCGCTGCCGTGTCGAAATAGGTCGCATTGTGCTGCGACATGGAAACCGCCACCGACGGAATACCCAGCAAATAGCCTTCTGTCGCCGCCGCCACCGTGCCGGAGTAAATGGTGTCGTCGCCCATGTTGGCGCCGTCGTTGATGCCGGAAATGATCATGTCCGGCTCGAAATCGAGCAGGCCGGTCACCGCCAGATGCACGCAATCGGTCGGCGTGCCGTTGACGAAGTAAAAACCGTTATGCGCTTGGCGCACCCACAAGGGACGGTCCAGCGTCAGCGAATTGCTGGCGCCGCTACGGTTGCGCTCGGGGGCGACCACGGTGATTTGGGCTAACGGGGCAAGGGCTTCGGCCAGAATGTTGAGGCCAGGGGCGAAATAGCCGTCGTCGTTGGAGAGTAGGATGCGCATGGGTAGGAATTATAACGTACAACCCATGCCGATTTAACGGCTTCCTCCTTCATGCAGCAGGCTGCGGACGGGATTACTGCATCATCCGGCGGCGACACTCCTGCAGCAGGAGCAGATTCCGCACCCGTAACGAAAGCTCGGCACGATCCACCGGTTTGGACAGGAACTCATCTGCTCCGGCTTGCAGGGCATAAAGCCGCGATTCGCGGTCCTGCAGCGCCGTGATCATGATGATGGGTATCATGCGGGTCGATGCCGAGGATTTCAGTTTCTCCGTCACTTCGAAGCCGTTCATCCCTGGCATCATGACATCCAGCAGGATCAGATCCGGCAACTTCTCTTTCACCAGTGTCAGCGCGTCTTCCCCGCTGGGCGCCATCCACGTCTCATAACCTTCGGCCAGCAGCATCGCTTCCAGCAACCTGACGTTGCGGGCATCGTCGTCGATGACCAGTATTTTCGATTTATTTTCATTCATATTGCTGTTCTCCGGATATTGCATATTCCACATCACCGTTCGCGGCCGTATTCGTAGCCTTTTGCATAGCGTCGACGACGGGTTTCATAATGCCGGAAGGCGTCGCGTATGATCTTGAGCAGATCCTCGTCCTCCCATGGCTTGGTGAGGAATTTATACAGCTCCCCCTGGTTCACCGCATCGGTGACCGCTTGCAAGTCTGTGTAGCCGGAAAGCATGATACGTACGGTTTCCGGGTGGATTTCCCTAACCTTGTCGAGAAATTCATTGCCGCTCATGGCCGGCATGCGGGAATCGGAAACCACCACCCCGACCGGATGATTGGCCAGTTGTTCCAGACCTTCATGCCCGCTACCGGCCGTGAGCACGGTATAACCTTCACGCCTCAGAATGCGTTTCAGGGCCGCAAGAATGCTGGGCTCGTCGTCCACCAGCAGCAATGTGTTTCCGGGGGCATCAAGCCTGGAAGAGAAGGTCAGCCGACGCCGCTCGTGCAGCAGTTGCTCGAACTCCCCGGCGGGCAGGGGTTTGCTGAAATAAAACCCCTGCATTTCGTCGCAGCCCATAGTCCGCAAGAAGTTGAGCTGAGCTTCGGTTTCCACACCCTCGGCGATTACCGACAATTTCAGACTTTGGCTCAAGCCGATCACCGCCTGGACAATGGCGGCGGCACTGGCGTCGTGGGTGATGTCGCGGATGAACGACTGGTCGATTTTCAGGCGATCGAGAGCGAAACGCGTGAGATAACTCAGGGAAGAATAGCCGGTGCCAAAATCGTCGATGGACAAAGTGATGGCCAACCCTTTCAGTTTCTCCGAGGCGAGGATGAATTCAGCGGCATTTGCCATGATCACGCCCTCGGTCAGTTCGAGTTCCATGCACTTCGGATCCAGTCCGGTTTCCTCCAGCACGGCAATGACCAGTTCGACCACGTCTTGGGTATCGAATTGCTGTGCCGACATGTTCACCGCCATGGAGATTGCAGGCAGCCCGGCATCTTGCCACGCCTTGTTCTGGGCACAGGCAGTGCGCAGCACCCATTTGCCCAGCGGTACGATCAATCCGGTTGCCTCGGCCAGCGGGATAAAATCCCCCGGCATCACCAAGCCATGTTGCGGATGCTGCCAACGCAGCAAGGCCTCGGCGCCGATGATCTCGCCGGTGCGCAAATTCAACTGCGGCTGGTAATGGAGCACCAGTTCGTTTCTTTCCATGGCGTGGCGCAAGGCGTTTTCCATGTCCAGCCGCTCCAGGGAGAGGGCGTTCATCTCGGCGGTGTAAAAACGGAAATGCTTGTCTCCTGTTTTCTTGGCGCGAAACATTGCCGCCGTAGCGTTTCTGAGCAGCATCTCGCCATGGCTCCCATCCTTGGGAAAAACGCTGATACCGATGCTGGCTGTCAGGAAAATTTCCCGTTCTTCCATCACCAGCGGCTGCGACAATCTTTCCAGGATGGCTTGGGCTACCTCGGCTACCGTTTCGACTTGTACGGCTTCCATCACCAGGACGAATTCGTCTCCTACCCGCCGTGCCAGGGTATCGGCCTCTCTTGCGAATTCACGCAGGCGTTCGGCAACCATTTGCAAAACCTGGTCACCGGCACGCAGCCCCAAGCTGTCGACGATTATGCCGAAATGATTCAGGTTGATGGTCAGCACCGCCAGCGTGAGATCCTCCAGCCGGCAGCGTTCGATGGCGTGGTTCAGGCGGTCGTTCAACAGGTTACGGTTGGGCAACCCCGTGAACTCGTCATAGTTGGACTGTCGTTCAAGCTGGACCAGGTAGCGCTTGCGCTCACTGATGTTCATCAGCGTCACCACCGCACCGACCAGCTTGCCGTTCTCGACGACAGGCCGACTGGAGATCTCGACAGGCATGGAACTGCCGTCCTTGCGCCAGAAGGTTTCTTCCATGCAGTGGATCATGATGCCCGCAGCCAGGGCCGAATGTACGGGACAATCGTCGACAGGATAAGGGCTGCCATCTGCTCGGCAGGAATGAAGGGTGGCATGGGAGTCGCGGCCCAATAATTCGTCCTGTTCATAGCCCAGCATGGCGCTACCTGCAGGATTAACAAAGTTGATGACCCCATTGACATCCACGCCAAAAATACCCTCCGCCGCCGACTCCAGTATCAGGGTATTCTGGCGGCTGACCCGATGAAAAGCCTCTTCAGCTTCCTGTTGCCTTTGCCGTGTCCGCAGCGATGCGATGCCAAAGGCAAGATCCTCGGCCGCTTCGGCAAGCAGCTTGATTTCTTCACTGTCGAAATTGGCCAATTCAACGGCATAAACACAAAGCACCCCCATTATCTCGCCGTCGACATGAAGCGGCAGCGCCAGTGCGGAGTTGAAGCCTCGCGCCAGTGCGGCGTCACGCCAGGCCGCCGCGCTGGGGTCGCTCGCCACGTTTTCGATCACGACCGGTTGGCCGGTCTTGATCGCCGTGCCACAAAGTCCGCACAGTGGGCTTTGGCCATCGCCGGCAAGCGGGAGTGCGGCGAAGAAATTCCTGTCCGTACCGGAAAAAGCCACCGGGCACAGGATTTCTTCCGCCTTATGTTGTACATAACCGACCCAGGCACAGGGATACCCTCCCACATCCACAATCAGGCGGCACACCTCCTGCAAGTGGGAAGTCTCGTCCGTTGCCCGCACCAGCGCCCGGTTGCTGGCGCTCAAAGTTCGGTGAGCGCGACTGGCACGCCGGGCTTGCCCGGTAATCTGCTCGATATGCCGATGACGGGCCTGCATCTCATCCGCCATTTGATCGACGGCTTGTGCCAAACGCCCCAACTCGCTGCCATCGTGGGGAATTTGGGTTCGTGCTTTCAAATCCCCCTGTTTCAGTCGGTCGGCCGTAGCGACGATAGCCTCTAAAATATCCATGCCTAACGTGCTTCCATTTTTTTGGCGCGGCTACGCATCATGCCGTTCTTGCAGAAACAAGCGCTAGCAGCCAATGGTTGTATCCCCGATATTGTTGGCAAGAGCCGCCGCCACGGTTTGCAGAAACGACTGGTAGCGAATGGGTTTGGCGATATAGCCGTCGCAGCCGGCAGCACGTATTTTTTCCTCGTCCCCTTTCATGGCAAATGCAGTCAGCGCATACACTTTGCTATTCCGCGTGACGTCATCGCCTTTCAGCACCTGGGTAGCGGCAAGCCCATCCATACCTGGCAGTTGGATATCCATCAGAATCAGTTCCGGCCGATGGATACGCGCCAGCTCGATTCCAGTGAGCGCGTCACAGGCCTGCAGTACTGCATGCCCGGCGTTTTCCAGCAGGTAGGCTGCCAGCTTCATGTTCTGTGGATTGTCCTCGATGACCAGTATCTTCGCCATGATCAAAGCCCCTCCTGCCAAGCCGGGCTTTTCCATTTGCGGCCCAGCGCACGCCGCACTTCGCTGATGAAGTTGCCGTGGTTAAACTCGGATTTCTCCATAACCTGCGTGACATGGCCGTTCAACTGATTCCTTTCCTCAGCCGTCAGCAGCTTGGCAGTCAGTACCAGGATGGGAATACCGGCGGTCTCGGGTTGTTTTTTCAGCGTTTCCACCACTTCGAAGCCGCTCACCTCCGGCATCATCAGGTCCATGATGATCAGATCCGGGGCGCAGGACTGCGCCATCCGGATGCCTTCTGCACCCCCAGAGGCACTCAATATATTGAAATGCGCATGTTGCAGGTACGAGGTGACGATGTCGGTCGCATTGGGGTCGTCGTCAACCACCAGTATGGTTATCCGCTCGCCCGATGCGCACGGCTGCTCCAGCCCCAGCTTTGCCAAGGCGCCCGCCAGCTCATCCGCCAGAACAGGCTTTTGCAGCACGACCGATGCCCCCAGCGAAAGACCTTTGCAGGAGCCGGAAAGGATGGAAACAATGACGACCGGAATGCGTGCAAGCCGTTGGTCTTTCTTGATCCTGGCAAGAAACTCCCAGCCGTCCATGCCGGGCAACAGGATGTCCAGGCTGATCAGGTCGGGTAATGGCTGCTCACCCAGCATGGTCAGCGCGGCCTCTGCCGTGGCAACGCGGATGACTTGGCAATGATCGGCTTCCAGTTGCAGCCGGATCAGGTCGGCCGCCTGGGCGTTATCCTCCACCACCAGAACCCGCGGCGGCTTGCCGGCGGGCCATGGCGGCGATCCGGCCAATAGCGCGCCGCCATCGTGGCTTTGCGCCTCGTCCGCAGCAAGGCGGTATGGCAGCCACACGGTGAACCGGCTGCCTTCGCCCGGCAGGCTGGCAACGGCCACTGCACCGCCGTGCAACTCGACAAACTTCTTCACCAACGCCAGCCCCAACCCGGTACCCTCGAACTGTCGCGACAACGAACTGTCGATCTGCACGAATGGCTGGAACAGACGCTTCATGTCCTCTTCTGCGATACCGATGCCGCTATCCCTCACAGAAATCTGCAGCAGGCGGTCGCAGCCGGCCGGCAATGGCGTATGCAGTTCCGGCCAGTTTTCCGTCGATTGCAGGGCACCTTCGTGATCGACGACACAGCCGCGCAGCGTCACGGTACCGCCTTCAGGCGTGAATTTCACCGCATTGGACAGCAGGTTGTAGACGATCTGCTTCACCTTGCGCACATCCATCCAGCATGTCCCCAATGTTTCCGGAATGTCGAGCTGCAGGCCGATGCGATGCGACAGCGACTTTTCCTTGACGATGGTCAAGCTGTTGGAGAGCAGCTGCCCGATGTCAGCCATTTCCGCTTCCAGCACCATCTTGCCGGCCTCGACCTTGGACAGATCCAGCACATCGTTGATCAGCTCGAGCAGGTGCTGGCCGCTGTCGAAAATGTCGCAGATATACTCGTGCTGCCTGTCGTCCAGCTTGCCGGCGATGCCGTCGCGCAGGATTTCGGAGAACCCGATGATGGCGTTGAGCGGAGTGCGCAACTCGTGGCTCATGCTGGCGAGAAACTCGCTCTTGAAACGGGTGGATTCCTCCGCTGCCTGCTTCATGTCGGTAAGCAGCTTTTCCTTCTCCTTGGCCGCGCCGATGTCGTCTATCATCCAGATCACGCTGCCAGGGCAGCCATCGGCATCCAGCTGCTTGGCCACCAAGCGCGCCCAGAACGGCGACCGGTTGCTGCGCAGGAGCTGCGTTTCCGTATCGAACACTTGCCCCAAGGCAAAGCTGCCGTTGGCTTCGTCCACCAGCGCAACGGCGCTGTCTACGCTGCACAGCAACTGCCGACTCGGGTAGCCTGGTAGATCGGCCGGGGTGGCAAAACCGAAGATTTCCGCCGTCTTGGGGTTGGCACGCACGACGCAGCCGTCGACCACGAATACGACGCCGACCTGGACGTTATCGAGGATGGTTGCCAGTTCCGACGTCCGCTCCCGCACCCGCTGTTCGAGTTCCGCATAGACCTGCACGTTCTCCATGGCCACGGCAGTAGTGTCGGCAAGCGCCTGCAGCACCTTGACCTGCGCCGGCGTCGGCAGATACGGCTGGGCCCAGTAGTTGCCGATGGCACCGACCGGTTGCAGCGTGCGAATTGGGACCATCGCCAGGCTGCGCACGAAAGTCGGCCGATAGGCATCGGCCGGAATGCGCGGGTCGGCGTAAATATCCGCGATGACCGCCGGCTCACGATTCAGCATGACCCAGCCGCTGATACACATGCTCATGGGGAAGCGCTGCCCTTTCCACAGCGGACTGATGGCATCCTCCTCGGCATAGAAGCACAAGTCGCCATCGCGTAGCACGAAAGTGGCGCCGTCGGCTCCGGTGAGCTTGCGTGCCGCCCGCCGCACGACATCCATCACTGTCGCCAGATCCCGCGCCATGGAAAGCTGCTGCACCACTTCCACCAGTTGCTCCATGGCATAGCCATACCATAGCGCCGATGACACCTGGCTTGATGGCACGGCTCCGGTAGAAACGATTTCATTCATGGCTGGATTCATCTGGATATGCATTGTCCATATGCCTGGTTGCAGATGATCAGTCCGTGTGCGAGTGGAAGATGTCGTTAAAGCTATCTGAACACTTGCCGAATGCCGACAACACCTCTGGATCGAAATGACCCGGCATGGTGCGATCGTCCCCCTCCAGAATCAGCATCAGGGTTTGCTGGTGCGTAAACGCCGGTTTGTAGGGGCGCTTGCTGCGCAGGGCGTCATAGACATCGCAGATGGACATGATGCGTGCCGACAGCGGGATTTCTTCGCCTTTCAGGCCATTGGGGTAGCCGCCGCCGCTCCATTTCTCGTGATGACTGATGGCAATTTCCGCCCCCATTCTGGTGTAAGGGGATGTGCTTTTGCCGTCCGCAAGGATTTTGGCGCCTAGCGTGGTATGCGTCATCATGGTTTCCCACTCAGGAGGCAGGTGGCGACCGGGCTTGAGCAGGATATTGTCGGGGATGCCTATTTTGCCGATGTCGTGCAATGGGCTGGCATAAAAAATCATGTCGGCGAACCCGCTTCCCATGTTCAATTGCTGCGCCAGCTCCTTGCAGTAATGGCTGATGCGCCGGATATGCGCGCCGGTTTCCTCGTCGCGAAATTCGGCCGCGCGCAGGATGGTAAACAGCGTATCGAACTGGCTCTCGATCAGCTGCTGGGTACGCTCCTGCACCTGCCGTTCCAGCGTGCGGTTGTAATCGGCCAGCAGGTCGCTGTACTCTTTCAGCCGCAGCAGGTTGCGCACCCTTACCCAAAGTTCGTTCCGTTCCACCGGCTTGGTCAGAAATTCCTCGACCCCGTTCTGCAGGGCGCGCAGCCTGGAATCGCGATCGTCGAGCGACGTCACCATGATGACGGGAATGCCCTTGGTAGCGTCGTTTTTCTTGAGTTCGAACGCGACATGAAAGCCGTCCATGCCCGGCATCATGGCATCGAGCAGGATCAGGTCGGGCAGGTATTCCGTAGCCATTTTCAGCGCCGAATCGCCGGTTTGCGCTTCCTGGGTGGCGTAGCCCTCGGCCTCCAGCAGCGCCTTGAGATAGCTACGGTTCTTGCTCTCGTCATCGACGATCAGGATGGTTTTTTGCGCTTTCATGGGTGCTCTCCCGCAAGTGCAGCATTGATCGTGGCGATCAGTTCATGATGCCGGAACGGTTTTGCGATATAGCCATCGCAGCCAGCGGCCAGGATCTTGCCCTCTCCCCATTCCATGGTGAACGCGGTCATCGCATACACTTTGCAGTTGCGCATAGCAGGATCGCTCTTCAACACTCGGGTCGCGGTCAAGCCATCCATGTCGGGCAACTGGATGTCCATCAGAATCAGCACCGGCTGATAGATGCGCGCCAGGTTGATCCCGGTCTGCGCATCGTTGGCATGCAGCACTTCGTGCCCGGCGTTTTCCAGCAACAGGACGATCAGCTTCAGGTTGGGCGGACTGTCTTCGACGATCAGGATTTTTGCCATGGCGCTTCTCCTCCCGGCTGCTCAGCCGGCCTTTCCCATCTACGGCCCAGCGCACGCCGGACTTCGCCGATGAAGTTGCCGTGGTTGAATTCGGATTTCTCCATGACCTGCAACACATACCCGTTAAGCAGCTTGCGGTCTTCTGCAGTAAGCAGTTTGGCAGTCAGTACCAGGATGGGGATGCCGGCCGTTTTCTGCTGCTTCTTCAGTTTTTCCACCACCTCGAAGCCGCTCACCTCCGGCATCATCAGGTCTAGCACGATCAGGTCGGGCAGATTGGAACGTGCCATCTGGATGCCTTCATTGCCGCTGTAGGCGCGCAGTACGCTGTACTGGCCATGTTCCAGGTAAGAAGCCACGATCTCCACTGCCTTGGGGTCGTCGTCCACTACCAGCACCGTCGCCGGCTTACCGGTATCGGGGTAAGGCACCATGCCAAGGTTTGCCAGGGCACTGTTCAGCTCCTCTGCCGAAACCGGCTTCTGCAACACTTCGGAGGCCCCCAGCGATAGCCCCTGGCTGCGATTGCTGTCCGCGACGATAGACAGGATGACGACCGGAATGTGTGTAAGCCGGGGTACGCTCTTGAGTCTGGCGAGGAACTCCCAGCCGTCCATCCCCGGCAGCAAAATATCGAGGCTGATCAGGTCGGGCAACGGCTCCTCGCCCAACACGGCAAACGCAGCTTCTGCCGTCGATGTACGGATAACGCGACAACCATCGGCCTCCAGTTGCAGACGTATCAGATCGGCGGCCTTGTCGTCGTCCTCGACCACCAGCACCAGCGGTGCACTGCCTGCAATAAAGGAACGAGGCGCCTGGCCCGATTCAATTGCGGCGCCGGTGGAGGCTGTAATTCCACTGCGGTAAGGCAGCCATACCGTGAAAGTACTGCCAAGTCCCGGCTGGCTGACGACACCCGTCGCACCACCATGCAATTCGGCGAGCCTGCGCACCATGACCAGCCCCAGCCCGGTGCCCTCATAATGGCGTGCAAGCGAGCTGTCGAGCTGGACGAATGGTTGGAACAGGCGTGCCAGATCCTCGGGAGAAATACCGATACCGGTATCGCGTACGGAAATTTGCAGAAAGTCCCCCGCATCCGCCGGCGCCTGCGTACCAACGCCGGACAAGCCCGGAGGCTGCACCTGTCCGCGGTCGACGAGACATGCGCTCAGTGTCACTTCGCCATCTTCCGGGGTGAATTTCACCGCATTGGACAGCAGGTTGTAGGCTATCTGCTTGACCTTGCGCGGGTCCAACCGGCACTCGCTCAAGGACTCCGGCAGGTCGAGCCGCAGTTTGACGCGATGTGCCGCTGCCTTTTCCTTGATGATGGACAGGCTGTTCTGCAACAACACCCCGATGTCGGTGAGCTCCTCCTCCAGCACCATTTTTCCGGCTTCGATCTTGGACAGATCCAGCACGTCATTGATGAGGGAAAGCAGGTGTTGGCCGCTCTCGAAAATATCTGTGACATATTCCCGTTGTTTGCCGTTCAGCTCCCCGGCAAGTCCGTCGCGCATCACCTCGGAAAAACCGATGATGGCGTTGAGCGGCGTGCGCAGTTCGTGCGACATATTGGCCAGGAATTCCGACTTCATGCGGCTGGCTTCTTCCAGTTGCGCGTTTTTGCTATTGATCTCTTCGCTGCGTAATCTGAGCTGTTCCGCCAGCAGCTTGAGGTCGCCATACTGCTGCACGTTATGCAGCGCCACCCCGAGCTGGTCGCACAGGCGCTCGATAAACTGGTGATCGCGCTCGCTGAGCGTGCTGCTGGCCGCCACCACCAGCACCCCTAGACGCTTTTCCTGGTAGCCGATGGGACAAGCCACCGTGCTGGCCGGGGGGAACGTGAGCAAACCGGCGGCAATAGCCAACTCTCCCATCTGCTGCGAAGGATCCATCCCCACGGTGCGGTTGTCCCGGGCCGCTTCGCCGACCAGCCCTTCGCCCATGGCGATCTCCTCGGCAATGCCGGGCGGTGCGGCGTGCGAGGCTGCCAGATGCAGCTTGCCGCTCCATTCGTCATACAAATAGACCGCCGATACCGGCATCGGATGATCGTCGGCAAGAATCTGCAACATGCCTTGCAGAATGCCTTCGCGCTCGAATGAAGCGTTGAACATGCGCAGTACTTCGCCATGGGTCTTGTCGTAGCGGGCGGCATGGGTGATTTCCCGCTCGACCAGTTTTTGCTCACTAATGTCGCGGGCAATCGTTGAAAGATAGGCGGGAGTTCCATCTTCGTTACGGTGGGCGATGATGACTTGTGAAGTCGGGAACTCCTGTCCAGTCCGTGTGAGAAAGGCCGTTTCGCCGACCCATGAGCCGCCGCTGATCGCGGCCGGAATGCCGGCATGATGAATCAGGTCGCCCGCCCATTGGGGATGCATACCGGAAATGGTGAGGCCGGAAATGTCTTCGTTCTCGCCGATGCCGGCCAGTTTGCGCCCGCCCTTGTTAAGGTAGAGATATTGTCCGTCCAGCGTGGCGGTAGCGATGTAATCCGGCGTAGCATCGAGAATGTCGGTCAGCCGTTTCTGTTCAATATCGACTTGCCGCCGTAGCACAAGGTCGTGCCGGATACGGAGAATCATGATGCCAAAAAAGACGATGGTCCCAACGATCAATGCCACCATCAGGGTACGAAAATACTGCCCGTAAAGTTTTTCGCCAGTACTGCGAGCCACCAGCAAACTGTTCATTTCGGTCTGCATGACGTCGGCGAGGTGGCGGATTTCCGACATGATGGGCGGCCCTACGCCGAACTGCTTCTGGGCCTCGGAGAAACCGCGGGTTTGGTAGAGGTCGAGAAAATAATTCAATACCTCTCGGCGCTTTTCGATACGTTCCGCCAGTGCCTGTGTTTGCGGTAGCAGGATGGGATTGTTTTTGGTGAGATGCTTGAGCTCCTTGATCAACCCTGCAATGCGGGCCAGCGCCTCATTGCGGTCGTTCAGGTAAGTTTCTTTTCCTGAAATGAAATAACCGCGCTGCCCGGCTTCCGCACGATAGACGGTGGCCATCAGGTCTTGCAGGGTTTGCAGTTCAAGATGTGTGTAGATGACCCAACGATCGGTTTCGCTGTAGCGCTGATAAGTCAGGAAGGTGCTGGTACCGAGCAACGCCAGCAGACACCCGAAGACCACGAAACCAAGCAACACCTTGGCTTCGACCGCCCACCGCTTTCGGGCGTGAGGATTTTCCCCTGTTGACCTGCCTGCTGCACTCATGTCGGTTCTTCTTCGTTAGCGTCATCCGGAATTGACAACGCGCCAACTATTCAACCGCAAGGTAAAACTTGCTAGCTTGTCAGACTCTAGCAGCTTGCTTAAACGCTTGGCATCAGAGAGATTCTGATTTTTTAGTAGGAAAATCCCTAGAAAAACCCAAAGCCCATCTTCAGAAAATGGGCGCCGGAATCCGGTTGCAAGAGGATTTATTGGCGCGTGAGCCGCGCGTAGAAGATGGTGGAGAGAAAAAAGACCAGCGATAGCGCAGTTTCGATGCCAGCCAGCACGCTGGCGAGCCCGTCGTCCGACCATGCCCGCACCGCGCCTTCGGTGAAATACAGCAGGATGGCCATGCATGCCCACTGATAGGTGTAGCGCCGGCCGCGCAGAATGCCGAACAAGGGCAACAGCAACGGCACCGCCTTCAGAATCAGCAGTGAGCCGCCCGGCCGCAACGGTGCCAGCCAGCCTTCCCACAGCAGGCAAAGCACGATCAGTGCGATCAGGCTGGCACTGGCCACCAGCTGCAACGCCCTGATCATGAGGCCGCCCGGAAATCCTTGCCGGAAATCCAGTGTATCTTGCCAAAGCCCCCGATATAGCGCGCTTGCTGCACCTCGATGCTGTAGAACAGGAAATCGTGCATAGCGAAATACTGTGCAGCCCGGAAAACGGGCAAGGTAGCGCTCGCACAAAACCCCATCCTGCTTGTCTGCAGTTCTCGCCTCGCCCAACAACGTCAGGCGCGCGCCTGCCTGCATATCCGGGCTGGCCGGGTCGAATGCGATCAGGGAAACCCGCGGATCGGCGGCGATATTTTTGGTATGTTCAGCAATGCTGGAAATCAGGATCAGCGGATTGCCGGCATCGTCCAGTACAAAAGGGGCGATGGAGCCGAATGAATACCCCGCAAACCGCGCAGAATGGGTGGACAGCACCCCGCTATGCGTCGAACGCAGAAAATCGCGGGCCTCTGCAGCAGGGGTCATTTCTGAAGTAATTTAAGCACCGCTTCCCTGACGTTGTTGAAGGATGCCGCCGGGTTCGACAGAGCCCGACCTATATCAATTTCGAGAACGCCAGGCTGGCATTCGTCCCGCCAAAGCCGAAGCTGTTGGAAAGCGCTGTCCTGATGTTGGCGTTGTCGATGCGGCTACGCACGATGTTCAGGCCTTCGGCAGCCGGATCCAGGGTTTCGATATTGGCCGATGCCGCGATGAAATTGTTTTCCATCATCAGCAGGGTATAAACCGCTTCGTTGACGCCGGCCGCACCCAGCGCATGGCCGGAAAGCGACTTGGTAGACGCGATGGCCGGAGACTTGTCGCCGAACACGGCATGAATCGCTTCCAACTCTTTCACATCGCCCACCGGCGTACTGGTACCGTGGGTGTTGACGTAATCGACAGCACCCACGCCTTGCAACGCCATCCGCATGCAGCGCGCTGCGCCCTCCCCAGACGGCGCCACCATGTCGTAACCGTCCGAAGTCGCGCCATAGCCGACGACTTCGGCATAAATTTTTGCACCGCGCGCCTTGGCGTGTTCGTATTCCTCCAACACCAGAATGCCGCCGCCGCCGGAGATGACAAAACCGTCACGGTTGGCGTCGTAGGTGCGCGAAGCCTTTTCCGGCGTGTCGTTGTATTTGCTGGATAACGCACCCATGGCGTCGAACATGAAGGACAGCGTCCAGTGTTCCTCTTCGGCGCCGCCCGCGAACACGATGTCCTGCTTGCCCATCTGGATCTGTTCCACGCCGTTACCGATACAGTGCGCGCTGGTCGCACAGGCGGAGCTGATGGAATAGTTGACGCCCTTGATCTGCGCCCCGGTAGCCAGGCAGGCAGAAACGCCGCTGGCCATGGCCTTGGTCACCATATAGGGGCCGACGCGACGCACGCCTTTTTCACGCAGCGTGTCGATGCCTTCGAGGATGCTTTCGTGCGAAGCACCGCCCGCACCGACGATCAGGCCGGTACGCAGGTTGGAAACCAGTTCCGGCGGCAAGTCGGCATCGGCGATGGCTTCCTGCATGGCCAGCCAGGCATAGGCGTGACCTTTGGCCATGAACCGCATCAGCTTGCGGTCGATGAGCTCCTGCACGTTGAGTTTTACCGAGCCCGCAACATTGGATCGCAAACCCTGATCGGCATACTCCTGCTGAAACGTGATGCCGGAACGGCCTTCGCGCAGGGAGTCCAGTACTTCGGCCTTGTTATTGCCGAGGCTGGAAACGATACCCATGCCGGTGACGACGACGCGACGCATAACCATGCTCTCCTAAAAATTATCCGTGGTGGTGAAGAGGCCGACCTTGAGGTCCTGGGCGACATAGATTTCGCGCCCGTCCACTTCCATCCGCGCATCGGCAATACCCATCACCAGCTTGCGCATGATGAGGCGTTTGATATCGATACGATAGGTCACCAGTTTTCCCGTGGGCAGAACCTGGCCGGTAAATTTCACTTCGCCGGCGCCCAGCGCCCGGCCATGACCGGGACCGCCGCTCCAGCCAAGAAAAAAGCCTACCAGCTGCCACATGGCATCAAGCCCCAGGCAGCCCGGCATCACCGGATCCCCCTGGAAATGACACCCGAAAAACCAGAGATCGGGCTTGACATCCAGTTCGGCAACAATCTGTCCGTTGCCATACTTTCCACCGTCTTCGGTAATCGTAACAATGCGGTCGAACATCAACATCGGCGGCAACGGCAACTGCGCATTGCCCTCGCCGAACATTTCACCGCGCCCGCAGGCAAGCAGCTCCTCAAAGGTAAAACTATTTTTTTTCTGCATGGTGCTTTCTTTAAATTGCGAGGCTATCGCAAGATGTGGAATATTGTGAAATCATAACCAACTGCGCCAATTGGCACAATCCGCACATTGCGTGCCTATGCTCAGCACCTTATACTGCCGCGTCAACCTCGGCCCGCAATAACGCGTTGTTGATCCAGACCAACTCCAGCCCGATCCTAGTGAAATACACCCTGACATTCTTATTGCTGATGACTGCGCCGGTAGCGCCGGTTTACGCCGCCAATGCCTACATCACCAATCAGGGCGCCAACAGCGTTTCCGTGATCGACACCGCCCGCGACCTGGTGGTCGCAACCATCCCCGTGGGCAAAGGGCCGGTCGGGGTGGCCGTTTCCCATGCCAGGCAGCGCGCTTACGTTTCCAATGTCGATAGCCAGTCGGTTTCCGTCATCGACACCGCCAGCAATCAGGTGATCGACGAATTTGCACTCGGCGGTTCGCCGGTTGGGTTAGCGCTCAACGACGATGGCACTGTACTCTACATCGCGGACTGGTTCAGCAACCAGATCAAAATAGTCGACGCATCAACCGGCTCGCCACTGTTCGCCATCTCTGCCGGCAAAGCACCCGCCGGACTGCTGGTCAATGGAATGCAATTATATGTCGCCAACCGGGATAGCAATAACGTTGTGGTAATCGATCTTGAGCAGAAAAGAATCGTGCACGAGATTGCTGTCGGAGAACATCCTTTCGGTCTGGCCATGACGCCGGATCATTCCAGACTCTATGTGGTGAACGTTTATGCCGACAGCGTGTCTGTGATCGACACCATGACCAATCAGGCAACGACCACCATCAAAGTCGGCGACCACCCTTACTGCGCAGCCATCAGTGCCGACGGCAAACGGCTTTATGTGACCAACACCCGCGGCGACACGGTTTCGGTGATCGATACCGCATTGAATGCAACCATTGCCACCATCAATGTCGGTAGCGTTCCCGAAGGTATCGGGTACGCTGCAGACACACACAAGATTTACGTCGCCAGTTGGGGCGACGATGCCGTTTCAGTGATCGATGCAACAGCCAACAAAGTGACCGCAAGCATTCCAACCGGCAAGCAAAGCCGGGCTTTCGGTCAGTTTATTGCTAACGCTTCACATTGATGTTTTGCATTTATGTTGTTTTTTTATAATTCAGGAGAAACTTGCATGAACAAACTGCTCGCCATCATCGCTGCAGCCTTGCTGCCGCTTACCGCCTTTGCTCACGGCCCGTCCCCGCAGAAGGTCGAAAAAGAAATCGTCATCAAGGCAGAGCCTGCCAAGGTTTGGGGCATCGTCAAGGATTTCGGCGGCATTCACAAATGGCATCCGGCTATCGCCTCGACCAAGGTCAGCACCAAGGATAGTGACACCTTCCGCCTGCTGACGCTGAAGGACGGCGGCACCATCAATGAACGTCTCAAGTCCTCCGACGACGCCGACATGAAGCTCAAGTACGAAATCATCGAAGGCGTATTGCCGGTCGCCGACTATAACGCCACCATGACGGTCAAGCCGGGTCCGGGCGCAGGTGAATCCACTGTCGTCTGGATGGCCCGTTTCTATCGTGTTTACAAGCTGAACCCGCCGATTCCGGCAGGTCAGGATGACGAGTCCGCCATCAAGGCGGTGACCGGTGTTTTCGATGCCGGCCTGCCCGCACTGAAGAAGCTGGCCGAAGGCAAGTAAGCCGCCAATTGATTATGCAGCTCGGCTCATCCGCCGAGCTGCGTTTCTCTAACCCTGGAGCAATCTCATGAATAAATCCGTTGTTGTTGCGCTCTCGTGCGTAGCCGCGCTGGCCGCAGGGGCCTTCGGTTACAACGCCATCGCCGACACCCCGGCCAAGGAAAAAACCGCCATGAAAAAAACCATCACCGACCTTGAAACCATCGACACCGTCGTCGGTAGCGGCAAGGAAGCAATCCCCGGCACCAATATCAAAGTTCACTATACCGGCTGGCTGTACGACCCCAGCAAACCGGACGGCCACGGCGCCAAGTTCGACAGCTCGGTCGATCGCGGCGAGCCTTTCATGTTCTTCCTCGGCGGCGGCCAGGTTATTCGCGGTTGGGACGAAGGCTTTGCCGGCATGAAGGTCGGCGGCAAACGCACCCTCATCATCCCGTCTCACATGGGTTACGGTGCACGCGGCGCTGGCGGCGTGATCCCGCCTCATGCCACACTGCTGTTCGATGTAGAGCTGGTAGAAGTGCAATAAATCCATCCGCAAGGGACGGCACGAATGGCCGTCCCTTGCGTTTGCAGAGAAATCCGTTTATATTCGCCGCATGTTTTTCAATCGCTACATCACGCTGTCCCTCCCCCATTTCGGCCTCCTGCTGGCAGGCCTGCTGCTGCGCCCCGCGCGCTAAATACTCTACCCCCCAATCTGAAGTTGTAATGGCCGCACGGTGTTCATTCCCTGCGGGTGATCGTTTTATGAGGCGGCTGCCTCAAGGAATTTCTGGAGCATTGCTATGCAAAGCAACAAACAAGACAAATTGATTATTTTCGACACCACCTTGCGCGACGGCGAACAAAGCCCCGGCGCTTCCATGACCAAGGAAGAAAAGATCCGCATTGCGCGGCAATTGGAAAAACTGGGGGTGGATGTCATCGAAGCCGGGTTCGCTGCCGCCAGCCCGGGCGATGCCGATGCGATCCGCGCCATTGCCCAGACCGTAAAAAACTCGACAGTGTGCTCGCTGGCCCGTGCCAACGAGCGCGACGTCCGTGCCGCCGGTGAAGCCATCAAGCCGGCCAAATCGGGCCGCATTCATACGTTCATCGCCACTTCGCCCATCCATATGGAAAAGAAGTTGCGCATGACGCCAGACCAAGTGGTCGAGAACGCCGTCAAAGCCGTGAAATTGGCACTGGAATATACCGATAACGTGGAATTCTCCGCCGAGGACGCCGTGCGTTCGGAAATGGATTTTCTCGTGCGCATTTTCGATGCCGTGATTCAGGCTGGCGCCAAGACCTTGAACGTGCCGGACACTGTCGGCTACAGCATCCCGGCCTTGTGGGGCGAACGCATGCGCCAATTGATCGAACGCGTACCGAACAGCGACAAGGTCGTGTGGTCGACCCATTGCCATAACGACCTCGGCATGGCCGTCGCCAACTCGCTCGCCGCAGTGCTGAACGGCGCGCGTCAGGTCGAATGCACCATCAACGGTTTGGGCGAGCGCGCCGGTAACGCCAGCCTGGAAGAAGTGGTAATGGCAGTCAAGACCCGTCGCGACGTGTTCACCTGCGATACCCGCATCGACACCACGCAGATCGTGCCGTCGTCAAAACTGGTGTCGAGCATCACCGGCTACCCGGTACAGCCGAACAAGGCGATTGTCGGCGCCAACGCGTTCCCTCACGAGTCCGGCATCCATCAGGACGGCGTGCTCAAGCACCGCGAGACTTACGAAATCATGCGGGCGGAAGACGTGGGCTGGGGCGCAAACAAGTTGACCCTGGGCAAGTTGTCCGGCCGCAATGCCTTCCGTACCCGTTTACAGGAATTGGGCATCGTGCTCGACAGCGAGGAGGCGCTCAATGCCGCGTTTGCGCGTTTCAAGGATCTCGCCGACAAAAAACGCGAAATTTTCGACGAAGATCTGCACGCCTTGGTCAGCGACGAGTTCGTCAGCGATGCGCCCGAGCATTACAAGCTGGTGTATTTGAACGTCTGCTCGCAGACCGGCGAAACCCCGCATGCCTCCATCACCATCCTCGAAAACGGCAAGGAGCGCCGCGACGAGGCCGATGGCGGAGGACCGGTGGATGCTTCGTTCAAGGCGATCGAGCGCATGGTCGAAAGCGGTGCTGAACTGTTGCTGTATTCCGTCAACAACATCACCACCGGCACCGATGCGCAGGGTGAAGTGACTGTTCGCCTGTCCAAGGGTGACCGTATCGTCAACGGCCAGGGCGCAGATACCGACATCGTCATTGCATCGGCCAAGGCCTACATCAATGCGCTTAACAAGCTGCATTCCAAACTGGAGCGCGCTCATCCGCAAGTGTAGCGTGAGCGATGGCTGGACCAGGGCCGCCATTGTGCGGCCCTGGTTGTTTTAGAGTCGCCATGGAAAGAATCAGCGTTGGCCGATCGCCGCATCCCTGATTGCGCTTTATTGCAGGACGTTGTGGTGCTGGTATTGCTCGCAAAAAAACGCTAAATTCACCACATTCGAATAGAGAGCGAACCATGGGGCTACTCGATCAGCTAAAACAACAGGCAGAGCAGGCCAAAAGGCAGCGTGGAGAAGCTGCCGGCGTAGTGGAAGACAGCGTCCAGCTGATCAACGGCAAGCTCGACAGGGTTTTCCATTATTTCCGCGAACTTGCCGAGCAACTACAGGTCATCGAAGCGGACACCCCGCTGGTATTTCCGGTCCATGGCGTGGGCGAGATGTCCAACCTGAAACTCCGGGAATTTTCTGCGGATTATCGTCGCAAGACTGCCGGGCATGCGTTCTCCGATCTGATCGATCGCGTCACGCTGACCTTCAACTACTCCAGCCCGCAGAAATTCGTGGTCGAGCGCACTGAGGTCTTTCAGATCGAACGTCTCAAGGAATATCTGGACCGCTACGCACTTCGATTCGACCTGGAAGAAAAAAAGAATGAGCGCGGCATCATTACTGCCGGCATATTCGTGATTCCTTGGGAAGTGAGGACACTGGTCCATGTAAGAGGGGACGACCGGCAGCGGCGCATCACTTTCGTGACGCGCAATGTCGAACGCCTTGGCGAACAGGAATTCGTGTTCGATGCCGAAAAAGTCGATGAAACCTTGCTGGATGAGTTTGCCCGCTTTCTCATGGGGCAGCCCAACCACTTCAGAAACATGCAGTAATTACCAACCCCTTCGGCATCACCCCAAAAACATCCGGTTTGCAAGGTTTCACAAATTCTACGACACTAGCGATCTTTTTTCCGCAGTGGAGAACCGTTTTGCAACTAGTTCTGTTTGATCTGGATAACACCCTGCTCGCTGGAGACAGCGATTTTGAATGGGGACAGTTTCTCATCGGCGAAGGCGTGCTCGACCGCGAAGTACACCAGGCCCGCAACGTGCAGTTTTACGAGGATTACAAGGCTGGAACACTCGACATCAACGCCTTCCTGGAATTCCAGCTCAAGCCGCTGTCCCGTCATCCGCGTAGCCAGCTCGATGCCTGGCATGCAAAATACATGGAACAGAAAATCCGCCCGATGATCACCGAAAAATCCAGGGCACTGGTACAAAAACATCGCCAGAATGGCGATTTGATGGTCATCATTACCGCGACCAACAGCTTCGTCACCGGACCGATCGCCCGCGAATTCGGTATCGATCACCTGATCGGTACCGACCCGGAACAGATCGCCGGCGAGTTTACCGGCCGCGTGACCGGCGTCCCAAGCTTCAAGGAAGGCAAAGTGACACGCATGAACCAGTGGCTGGAATCGCGCGGTCAATGCTGGGCCGACTTCGAGGCTACCTGGTTTTACAGCGACTCGCACAACGACCTGCCGCTGATGAAACTGGTGCAAAATCCGGTCGCAGCCAATCCGGACCCACAACTGCAAGCCCATGCCGAAGCCCATGGCTGGCCGATCATCAGCCTGAGATAAGAGCGAGCTGACCGAGCGGTCAACCGGTTTCAATCTCCCTGCGTTACTCGCTCAACCGCTGCGATTTTGTGGCGGCCAAGTTGACAACACAAGGAGATGAACGTGAACACAACCAAATTCGGTGCCTCCATCCTAGTCATGGCAGCGATTGCCATGCCGGCTGCCGCTGACGACACTTACTACGATACAGCCCGCGTGCTGTCCGTCGTGCCGCAAACCGAGCGCGTCAATACCCCGCGCCAGGAGTGCCACACCGAATACGAACGGAATTCCTACTACAACTCTGGCGACCGCGATATCGGCGGAGCCATCATCGGCGGCATCGCCGGCGGCCTGCTGGGCAGCCAGATCGGCAAAGGCAAGGGCCGTATTGCAGGTGCGGCGGTCGGCGCCGCGACCGGTGCGCTGGTCGGCGACAGGATAGACAACAGCGGCCAGCGGAGCTACTCCAGCCATCCGGTGGAGCGTTGCACCGTGACAGATAACTGGCAGACAGTCACCCGCAACTATCTGGTCACCTATCGCTATAACGGCCGCACTTACAGCACCACCATGCCGAACGACCCGGGCGACACCATCAACCTGCGCGTATCGGTAGTACCGGATACAGGCAACAGCCGCGTAAGCTTTCTAGAGAAACGCGACAACGGCTGGCATCGCGGCTGGGACAAACATCGCGATCATGACGATGACCGTTGGAATGACTGAGGCTCAAAAAGCTGACAGTCGGTAATCGAGCCGCCGGCGAACCCGGCGGTTTTTATTTCAGGGAATCGCGACCACCTCGCAGCCCGACTCATCGCAAACCAGATAGCTGCCGCCGACATCCCAGTCGGCCAGCACAATACGCTCGCAAACCCTGCCATCCACCACAAGGCGATGGCGGCCCGGACGGTGTGTATGACCATGAATAAGCAACTCGGGATAGCCAAGGCTACGCACCATCCCGGCAACGGCATCGGCGTTGACATCCATGATGCGGGCTTCCTTGTAGGATTTCTCCTGCTCGCTACGGACGCGCAGGGCGGCGATCTGCGCCTTGCGCTGCACCAGCGGCAATGCCAGAAAATCCTGTTGCCAGCGCGAATCTCGCACCTGGCTGCGGAAGCGCTGGTATTCCACGTCGTCGGCGCACATCAGATCGCCATGCGTCAGCAGTGCGCTATGGCCGTGCAGTTCGATCAACAGTGGATCCGGCAATAGCGTCGCACCGCAGGCCTCGGCAAAAGCCTCTCCCATAAGAAAGTCGCGATTGCCGTGCATGACATATATGGAAGTACCGCGATCGGAAAGGGCCCGCAATGCCGTAATTACCTGGCAGTGATGCGGATCTTCGAGATCGTCATCTCCCGCCCAGTATTCGAACAGATCGCCCAGAATGTAGAGCGTTGCCGCTGCGGGAGCACGACCTGCGAGAAAGTCGAGAAACAGCCGCGTGGTGTGCGGCCGCGTCTCGCATAAATGCAGATCGGATACGAAAAAGGTTGCGCTCAAACTTCTTCTGCGGATTCGATCACGACGTCGTCCACCGGCACATCGTCATGTCCGCCACGGCGGCCAGTCTTGACTTTCTTGATGGCATCCACCACATCCTGGCCTTCGATCACGCGGCCAAACACGCAATAGCCATATCCCTGCGCGGTCGGGGCGCTGAAGTTGAGAAAGTCGTTATCGGCAACGTTAATGAAAAACTGGCTGCTGGCAGAATGCGGATTGGGGGTACGTGCCATGGCAATGCTATAAGCCTTGTTCTTCAGGCCGTTGTCCGCTTCGTTCTTGATCTCGTCCAGCGTGTCTTTCTGCTTGAGTCCGGGCTCCATGCCGCCACCCTGGATCATGAAGCCATCGATCACACGATGAAAAACTGTGCCATTGTAGAAACCGCTGTTCACGTACTGCAGAAAATTGGCCACGGTCACGGGCGCCTTTTCCGCATCGAGTTCCAGAACAATAGCGCCGAAGTTGGTATTCAGTTTAACCACGTTTTTTTCCTTTTTTGCTTGATTTTTCAGGTTTAGATTTCAATCCCACGGGTTCCGGTGGGTTAAGAGGCGGCAAGTTTTCTGCCATTACCGGGAGTTCCAGCAATTTCGAGGCGCGGACTACTGTCAGCTCCTTGGGCACATGATCGAGCTTGCCCACGGATTCTGTCGCAGTATCGCTGATGCGCAACAGCACATCCAAGCCGCGCACCACCCGGCCAAACACGGTGTAGCCTTCCAGTCCCGCCTCGCGGCGGAAGAAATTCAGAAAGCGGTTATCTTCCAGATTGACGAAAAACTGCGATGTCGCCGAATCCGGCTTGTATCCCCGCGCCATCGCCACAGTGCCATAGTCGTTCGACATGCCGTTGGTCGATTCATTGAGGATCGGGTCGCGTGCAGGCTTGGCATCCAGCTCCTCGTTGAGTCCGCCGCCCTGCACAATGAACTTGTGAATGGCACGATGAAACACGGTGCCATCGTAGTAACCGCTCCTCACGTACTGGAGAAAATTCTCTACCGTTCTTGGCGCCTTGTCCGGGTACAATTCGATGACAAAGCTGCCGCGACTGGTTTCAAACTCTACCTGGGGATTGGCTGCATAGACCAGGCAACTGGCAGACAGGCCCAGCATGCAAAACAATTTTCTGGCAAGAGCCAGCATCCTCCACCCCTCATCAATGCCCCTATCGAGGCATCATGCGGCGGCGCCTTCGTAGAGGATTTTCCATTGTCCGTTGTCGAGCACCCAATACTGGCGCTTGCGCATACGGTTATCGAGATGAGCGCTCTTGAATTCCTGCGTGAAATTTATGACCGCCATCTGCTGTTGGTTGTCAGGATAACGGAAAATGCTGACATTAGACAAGATGATACTGGTCTTGGTCTTGACCTGCTGGATACGCCGCTTTTCTTCTGCCCAAGCACTGAAATTCTTGCCATCACTAAAGAAATCGCGGGAATACCTGGCCAGATAGTCTTCAGTATCCTGCTGCTCCCAATTGCTGCGCCACTCCTCCAGCGCCTGCATCAAGCGCTCGCGCTGCACCCTGACTTCATCCGGTGGCACGGAACTCCCCGCGGTAATGACCACAGGAACATTGCCTTCCTTCAGAATCGGTGCCAGCGCACTGATATCCGGATTGGTCAGCACCACGCAGCCATCCGAGGCGCGCGGCGGGCGGCTGTAGGTGCTGCTTGGGGTACCGTGCAGCCAGATGCCATGTCCATTCTTGCCCTGATGCCGATCCCATTCGTTGGGATAGCTCAAAGGGTAAGCCGCGCTACCATAAAAATCGGGCAGTTTGTTCCTGGGCAGTTGCTGGCTAGAGGAGTAGACCCCTAAAGGCGTCCGTTTGTCGCCCTCTTTCTGCTTCTCGCTGCCATTTTTGCCGACGGTAATATAGTAATCAGCCATATAGCGAGGCTTGCCGTTATCATTGCGATAGACGTAAAGGCGGGATTTCGACGCATCCACGACAATCGCATGGCGTTGCGATGCATCCAGTTGCCAGAGATAGTTCGGCCTCGTCGGCTCATCCTCGCGCGACAAATAGCGCTCCAGCCTGACCCGCGCCTCATCCCGGAAATCCGCGATTTCCTCATTCGGCGCGTCCGGCACATTACCGAAACCGGTCAACTGGCGCGCCTTGGCCTGCAGCAAATCACCGCGCACCAGGTGTGCCAGCTTGAAATTCGGAACAGCGCGTATCACCGTTTCGATATCGCCCAAGGCGGCATCCAGCTTGCCTTGCGTAGTTTGCAGCAAGCTTCTTACCAGTATTGCTTCAATTTCGCGCGGCGTTCCATGCAGGAAAGACTCCATCCGCGTCGGACGATCCGACAAATGAATCGCGGTTGCATTCCAGGGCAATGCCAGCGACAACACCAGCAATAGCCTGCCTACACCGTTCGAACGTTGACTGCGGCGTCGAAACATCACTATTTGGCCAGCTCCTGTGTAATCAGCCATCTTTCACCCGATTTGTGCAGATGCAAGGTCTTGCTGGTACGCATGCTGTTGCCTCCAGCCTGGTAATTCTGCTTAAAACTGACGGTGGCCCGGTTACCATCCACTTCCACTTTCGGACTCAGCACTTCGACCTGAATCGTTGCCGGTTTGCGGATGCGCACTTTGCGAGTTTTTTCCCACTCGCTGCGCGATTCACCATTCGGGGTCTTGAAATCGTCGGCATAGGCGGACAGATAATCCTCCACGTTCTGATTCGACCAAGCCTTGGCCCACTTCTCGACAGCATCCTTCACCGCCTGCTCTACATCCGCCTTGGGCTCGGGCTTCTCGGCCGGCTTTTCCTTCACCGGAGGCTTGGTTTTGGCTTCAACAGGTTTGGTTGGCTCTACCGGCTTGGGCGGCTCCGGCGGCGTCACGACAACCGGTTTGGGGACAGCAACTACTGCTGGCGGAGCCGACGCCGCGACAACCGGGGCAGCAGCCACCTTGACCGGCTCCTCGGGTTTGGCCGGCGTAGATGATGCGATGCTGCTGTTGCTGAAAAGTTCTTTCACCAGGGAAAGCTTGGTTTGCGCACGAGCGTTGCTGCGATCCAGCTGTAATGCCTTGTCATAAGCATCGCTCGCCATCTTGGCGTAAATGTCTCCCAGATTCTCGTGTGCAGTGGCATAGCTGGGATGCGTCCTGATGGCCTTTTCCAGCGACTGGCGCGCCTTGTCATACTGGCCCTGCTCGGCATAAAGCACGGCCAGATTATTGTAGGGTTCAGGCAACTCTGGGTGTTTTTCAGTGATGCTGGCAAAAATCTTGATTGCATCGGCTGACTTGCCCTGCTCGGCAAGAATCACGCCCTTGAGAAACTGCCCGGAAACATCCTTGGGCTTAGCCGCCAGATAAGCATTGATTTTATCCAGCGCCTGCGCCTGCTGCCCCTGCGCCAACAACTGCGAAATGTCCTTTAATTCATCAGCTTGTGCAAAGGGGGCAAAGCTGACAGCAGCCAGCATCAGAAGAGAAAGCAGAGGGGCGCGCAGGCAGATCATTGTGCTATACTTTTTGCCGAGTTGTTTTAACCGGGAATTCTAACAACAATCTCCCGCAAAATCCAATAGCTTCAAGTAGTTCTTGACGTTTTTTAATCCCGTTTTTAATACCATGCTGAAAATTTATAACTCGCTCGCTCGCGACAAGCAGGACTTTGCTCCCATCAACCCCGGTAAAGTCCGCATGTATGTCTGCGGCATGACCGTATATGACTATTGTCATCTTGGGCACGCACGAGTACTGGTCGTTTTCGACATGGTAGCCCGATGGCTGAGGGCGAAGGGTTTCGACGTCACTTATGTCAGGAATATCACCGACATCGACGACAAGATCATCAAGCGCGCTGCCGAGAACAACGAAACCATCGATATTCTGACCGGCCGCTTCATCCAGGCCATGGATGAGGATTCTGCCGCGCTCGGCGTCATCCGACCCGATTTCGAACCGCGCGCCACACATCACGTGCCGGACATGATAGACATGATCTCGCGGCTAATCGCGAAAAACCTGGCTTATGTCGGCAAAAATGGCGACGTGTTCTACTCGGTGCATGATTTCAAGGGTTACGGCAAACTTTCCGGCAAATCCCTGGAAGACCTGCGTGCAGGCGAACGCGTAGAAGTCGACTCCTTCAAGCGAGACCCGCTCGATTTCGTGCTCTGGAAGGCCGCCAAACCCGGCGAACCAAGCTGGGACTCGCCCTGGGGACCAGGACGCCCAGGCTGGCACATCGAGTGCTCAGTCATGAGCGAGCATCATCTGGGTGAGCACTTCGACATTCATGGCGGCGGCGCCGATCTGCAGTTTCCGCACCATGAAAACGAAATCGCCCAGTCCGAAGGCGCACACGACTGCACCTTCGTAAACTACTGGATGCACAACGGCTTCGTCCGGATCGATGACGAAAAAATGTCGAAATCGCTCGGCAATTTCTTCACGATTCGAGAAGTCCTCAAGAAATACGATGCCGAAGTGCTGCGTTTTTTCATCCTGCGCGCCCACTACCGCAGCCCGCTGAACTACTCCGACCAGCATCTGGACGATGCGCGCCAGGCGCTCACCCGCCTCTATACCGCGCTAAGAGGCATCGCCACATCGTCAGCCAGCATTGACTGGGGCCATCCCGTCGCCTCTCGTTTTCAGGCCGCGCTGGATGATGACTTCAACACCCCGGAAGCCTTTGCCGTACTGTTCGAACTGGCCAATGAAGCCAACCGGACCAAATCTGCCGAGTCTGCAAACTTGCTCAAAGCCCTCGCAGGTCTGCTCGGGCTGCTGCAACGCCCCCCTGAAACCTTCCTTCAAGGTGAAGCATCATTAACTGGTAGCTATACATCCGACGCCATCGAGCAATTGATACAGAACCGACTCACTGCCCGCAAGGCAAAAGATTTTGCCGAAGCCGACCGCATTCGAAAAGAACTCGCCGACAATGGAGTAATTCTCGAAGACGGCGCACAAGGTACCACTTGGCGCCGCGCATAGCTCTGAATAAAGCAGCAAACCGATTCTCGACAATTTCTACTTGATCGAAAACGCCAGTTCTGTATAATTGCGGCCTTCGCGCCCGTAGCTCAGCTGGATAGAGTACTTGGCTACGAACCAAGGGGTCAGGAGTTCGAATCTCTTCGGGCGCACCAATAAAGACAAGGGCTTGCAGCTTAACAGTTGCAAGCCCTTTGTCATTTCTGACACTTCATGGGTTTACCCATGGGTAAACAAAAAAATGCTTAAAACTGGCTAACCCCCGGAATCCAACTGGTGCCGGCCAATGGGAGCTTGGCCATGGCGGCAGCCTCTATCGTCAGCGCGACCAGATCTTCGCGTTCCAGGTGATGCACATTGGACTTGCCACAGGCGCGAGCCACGGTAGTGAGTTCCATGTTGAGCGTCTTGAGGTAGTTCTTGACTCGCTTGGCACCCGTCAACGGCTCCAGGCGTTGTTCCAGGATTTCGTCCTGCGTAGTCACGCCGACCGGGCATTTGCCGGATTGGCAGTGATGGCAGTAGCCGGGCGCAGTGCCGAGCTTTTCATAATCCGCAGTCGCATCGAGATGCTGGCCATTATGGACGTAGCTTGAACTGTTGCAGCCCAGCGAATACAGAATGCCTTGACCGATGGCGACCGCATCCGCGCCCATCGCGAGCGCCTTGGCCACATCGGCCCCGGTGCGGATGCCGCCGGAGATGATGAGCTGCACCTTCCCACGCATGTTCATGTCTTCCAGCGCGTCCACGGCTTGCCTGAGTGCAGCCAAAGTCGGGATGCCGACATGCTCGATGAACACGGTTTGCGTCGCCGCCGTGCCACCCTGCATGCCGTCCACGACGATGACATCGGCCCCGGCATGTACGGCCAGCTTCACATCGTTGAAAGTGCGGGTCGCACCGATCTTGATGTAGATGGGCTTTTCCCAGTCCGTAATCTCGCGCAATTCCTTGACCTTGATCGCCAGGTCGTCTGGGCCGGTCCAGTCGGGATGGCGACAGGCGGAGCGCTGATCCACGCCAACCGGCAAGGTCCGCATACCGGCTACGCGCTGCGTGACTTTTTGGCCCAGCAGCATACCGCCGCCGCCCGGCTTGGCGCCTTGGCCGATCACCAGTTCAATGGCATCGGCCTTGCGCAAGTCGTCCGGGTTGAAGCCGTAGCGCGACGGCAGGCATTGGTATACCAGCGTCTTAGACGACTGGCGTTCTTCGGGCGTCATGCCGCCGTCGCCGGTAGTGGTGGAAGTGCCCACTTCCGTTGCGGCCCTTCCCAGTGCCTCCTTGACGTTAGCCGACAGCGCGCCGAAGCTCATCCCGGCAATGGTGATCGGCGTCGCCAGTTCGATCGGTTTCTTGGCGAAACGGGTGCCTAAAATCGTCTTGGTCACACATTTTTCACGGTAGCCTTCCAGCGGATAGCGCGAGGCGGAACCGGCGAGGAATACCAGATCGTCGAAGCTGGGCAGATGTCGCTTGGCTCCCATGCCGCGGATTTCGTACAGCCCGGTGGCCGAGGCGCGATGGATGTACTCGATGACCTTCTGGTTATAACCGGCGCTTTCTTCCAGCACTAATTTTTTGCTCATGATGGTTTCCTTAATATTCCTGATCGGCGTCGGCGTTCCAGTTGTACAGCGTGCGGGCAGAAGCCACCCGCTTGAATTCCTTGGGGTCGTAGTTAAATCCGGCACGACCCAGCAGTTCCTTGACCGCCGCATAATCTGCATCCGTCATGGCTTCTTCGCGCGCATCCGCGCCCAGCGATTTAATCTTGCCGCGCACATAAATCACCGCTTCGTACAGCGAGTCGCCCAGGCCGTCACCCGCATTGCCGCAAACCACCATGCGCCCGGCTTGCGCCATGAAGCACGAGAAATTACCGACATTGCCGCCGACGACGATGTCGATGCCTTTCATCGAGATACCGCAACGTAATGACGCATCGCCTTCGATAATCAACGTGCCGCCGTGACCTGTGGCACCAGCGGATTCCGAGGCAAAACCCTTGACGCGTACGCTGCCGGACATCATGTTTTCTGCCACGCCCCAGCCCACGTTGCCATGCACAGTGATGTCGGCGTGCTTGTTCATGCCGCCGACGTAATAGCCGCCGTGACCCTGGATATCTATCTCCACCGGGCAATCCATGCCCGCCGCAATGTTGTGCGAACCGTCCGGATTGAGGATTTCGATCTTTTTCACGCCCTTGGCTGGCAGTTCCTGGTGCAGGTACTGGTTCAACTCCCGCACGCTGATCTGATGCAGGTCTAGACTTTCCATATATAAAGTTCCTCGGGCATGGGTTCAAACAGGTGGGCATTTTTCACGTCAGGCAGATGCGCCAGCGAGCGGAACTCGGAGGCAATCGCCACATAGTCGTCATGCTCGGCAACGATGGCAGGCTTGCAGGCAAACGGATCGCGCACCAACGCCAACTGATCCTTGGTACCCATCAGTAGCGTGAAAAAGCCGTCCAGTTCCTCGAAGCCTTTTTGCAGCGAAGTGTGCAGGTCGTCGCCTTCACGCATGCGCCATTCCAGGAAACGGCAGGCGGCTTCGGTGTCGTTGTCGGTCTCGAATACAATGCCTTCGTGCTCCAGCATGCGGCGCAGACTGTTGGGGTTGGACAGCGAGCCGTTATGCACTAGGCACCAGTCTTCGCCCGCGGTGAAGGGGTGGGCGTGGGCCGGGGTGATAGCGGATTCGGTCGCCATGCGGGTGTGGCCGACCAAGTGCGTGCCGGACAGCTTGGGAAAGTCGTAGCGGGCGGCGACTTCTGCGGGCAGGCCGGTGTCCTTGTATACGTCTATGGATTGCCCTACCGACAGCACATGGACGCTAGGGTAATGCTCCTTGATCCAGGTCTTGACTGTGGGCGTTTCCAGATGCGAAATCAGAATGGCATGGTTGCCCTGGCTGCTGACTTTCACCTTGGAGCCCAGATGCGCGTCGAAGTCGTGCGCCAGTCCCTGCCAGTTGAATTCCATCGACGGCGCATAGAGGTTGTATTTACGCTCACCGGCGGCGACAGCTTCGGTAAACACCGCCATCCCGGCCGAATCCGGCCCGCGTTCGGTCATGCCGATCAGCATCGGCATCATCAGCTCGCCGATATTGGCGCGCATTTTTGGATTTTTAACAAGTAATCCCACGATTCCACACATTTCAATACTCCTTAATAAAACTCGACATAGCGCTTGATTTCCCAGTCCGAGACATGGCGCATGTAGTCCACCCATTCCATGCGTTTCAGCGCAAGAAACTCTTCGCTCAAGCTATTGCCCAGCGCATCGCGGATCACCTTGTCTTGCTCCAGCGCATTCAGCGCTTCGTTGAGGTTTTGCGGCAGGATGCCGATCTTCATCTTCTTCAGCTCGGCCGGACTGAGGTTGTACAGATTGAGGTCTGTACCCTTGCCAGCGTCCAGTTCCCGCTTGACGCCATCCAGCCCGGCGGCAATGACGGCAGCCGTGGTCAGATAGGGGTTGCAACTGCCGTCCGGCAAGCGCAGCTCCAAACGACCGTAGGGGATGCGCACCATGGTCGAGCGGTTGTTGTTGCCGTAGGAAATATAAGCCGGTGCCCAAGTTGCACCGGTGAGCGAACGCCCGACCACCAGCCGTTTGTAGGAGTTGACCGTTGGTGCCGCCAGCGCGGCCAGTGCCGGGGCGTGCGCCAGAATACCGGCCATGAAGTGGTAGGCCAGCTTGGATAGCCCGTGCCCGGTCTTGTCGCTGTCGTCCTGAAACAGGCTCTTTTTGCCGTCGCCGATGGACATGTGCATGTGCATGCCGTTGCCGGGACGGTTGCTGAACGGTTTGGGCATGAAAGAGCAGATCATGCCCATTTCGTTGGCAATTTCGCTCGCCGCCATCTTGAACATGATGTAATCGTCGGCGCTCTTCAGGCAGTCGGCGTAGGTGTAGTTGATCTCGAACTGGCCGTTGGCGTCTTCGTGATCCACCTGATACACGTCCATACCCACTGCCAGCAAGGATTCGGTGAGCTTCTCCAAATAGGCCGCGTTGCGGGTGATGCCCTTGTAGTCGTAGCAGGGCTTTTGCAGGGTGTCGCTGACTTCGCTGGGGCGGATGTTGCCATGCTCGTCCATTTTCAACAGCGAGAACTCCGGCTCCAGCCCGGTGTAGAGAATCCAGCCTTTTTCTTTCAGCCGCTCGATCTGGCGTTTCAGCACTACTCGTGAATCGTATTCGTAGGGTTTGCCGTTGACATGGCCGTCACAAATGATGCGGGCATAACCGGGCTGCCAGGGAATCAAACTCAAAGTGGACAACTCGCCGACCGCCATGTAATCCGGGCCGTTGGGCTCGATGCCCATGCCCCAGATCGCGCCACCGGCAAAGCCGGCGCCGGTGGTCAGAATGTCTTCCAGATGCGCGGCCGGTACCGACTTGACCTTGGCCACGCCATGAATATCGACGAACTGCGCCAGCACGTATTTGACGCCGTGATCCTTGATGAACTTCTTTGCTTCCGCCAACGACTTCATGGAAACCTCCTTGAATGTGTTAATCCAGAATTTCTTGCAATGTGTGCTGCATATAGTCGCCATAAGTGGCATCGCACCAGAGGCGGTAGACGTCGCCGGCATGGATCAGCGTCACGCTTATTCCCGCGGCCAGTGTCATCAATACATGGTTTTCCATGGCCTGCAGACGGGTGTCTAACGCACAAACTTCCTGCAACAGTGCCTGTGTTTTCTCGCCAGCCAACACAAATTCGGCGTCGTAGCGTGGCACGCGGTAGAGATCGCGCTGACCTTCCTGCCAGGCGCTTTCCAGTTGTTGGGCAATGGGGCCTTCCAGCAGATATTCGCTACGCCCCAGGCGCAGCACCATGCTGCCGTCGTCCTGTGCCAGCCAGGTGTTAGGTTGCTGTGGCAATGCGACGCCTTGCCCGATCAGCCAGTCTGCCGCCGCGCGGCCCTTGAGCCCGAAACGCGGTGCATCGATAAAGTTCATGCGGCGCCTCCTGTAAACGGTGTCGGTGTGACGGTTGCAGTGATATCGGTGCCGTTTTGGTGACGTATCGTGAAGCGGCTGCCTGCAGCGACAGCCTCGGCTGCGACATAAGCCAGACCGATGACTTTGCCTAGTGTCGGGCTGTGCGCGATGCTAGTAATGCGTCCGACGATCAGCTCTTTGTTCATCACCAGGCAACATTCGTCAGGTAATACGGCAGGAGGATTGGCCAAGGTAAAGCCGACGAGTTGTTTTTTGAGCGGCTTTTTCGCCTGGATTTGCAGGCTGCGCTGGCCGATGTAAAACGCTTTGTCATTGGCGAGCGCCCACTTGAGGCCTGCCTCAAGCGGCTGCGTCAATCCGTCGGTGTCATGACCGATAATGAAATGGCCCATTTCCAGACGTAACAGGCGTTGCGTATCGACGCCGAAAGGCTTGATCCCAACGCTCTGGCCGGCATCGAACAGGGCCTGCCAGATGTTCGTCATCGCCTGAGCCGGTGCGTGGATTTCGTAGGCCAGATCGGACACGAAGCGTACATTGATAATGCTGGCCGCGAATCCGGCGACTTCGGCCTTTACCGCGCCGCCACTGGCCAATGCGGCCAAATCTGCTTGCGTCAAACCGGCAATAATTTGCGTCGAAAGCGGCCCGGCAATGTTGAGCGCGCCGTAACTGCCAGTGAGGTTAACGATGGTTGCATCCAGTCCCCATAACTGCAGGCCCCGTGTCATCTCGCGGTAAACGGCGGCGGCATTGGAAGTGCTGGCGGTGACGTAGAAAAAATCCTCGGCAAAGCGCGCCACCACACCGTCGTCTACCATCACGCCCGACTCATCCAGCAACAGGGCGTAGCGGGTGCTGCCGATTTTCTGGCGGATGAAATGCCCGGTGTAGAAACGTTCCAGAAACTCCCCGGCTTGCGCTCCGCGGACTTCGAATTTTCCCAGCGTACCGACATCGATCAGGCCGGCCGCGTGGCGCACGGCCTGAACTTCGGCAGCAATGGCCGCTGCCTTGTCCTTGCCGTAATAAGCCGGGCGCTGCCAGGCGCCGACGGTAGTGAATGTTGCCTGATGATTTTCGTGCCAACCGTGCAGCGGCGTATGGCGTTCCGGGTGGAAAGTCCGTCCGGCCAGATGCCCCATCGGTACCGGGTGAAAGAAAGGCCGCGCAGTCGTGCTGCCGACCTTGGCAATCGGTTCGTTACGCAGCCTTGATAAGACACGGATAGCATTCATATTGGAATGCTTGCCCTGGCTGGGGCCCATGCCCACAGTGGTGAAGCGCTTCATCAGCTCGATATTGTCGAAGCTCTCTTGTGCCGCATCGGCAAAATCCTTGAGTTGCAGGTCTTCGTCGAAATCGAGGAAATTCTTGGCCTTGGGGTGCGCTACGATCGGCCACGGATGATTGGCTTGCTGCGTTGTCTGCAAGTTGGTTGCCGATGCCATGCCTAGCGCGCTCAACGCCGCGCGCTCGCCATCGGCCATGATGGCCTGCAAATCGTAAATGCCGTTGATGCGCCCGGCGGCAAACACACCGACCGGAAGGCTATCTGGCACAAATTGCCCGCATGCATCGTCAAAACGCATTTTGCCGCCAGCCTGATACAACAATGCTGCAGCAGGCGCCCAGCCCACGCTCATGGCAACGCCATCACAGGCGACAAACATAGCGTGCGACGCATCGGCATTGCCCTGCGCATCCCACGGACAAATGCGCACGCCTTCAACGCCATCCTGCCCGACGGCTTCATGGATGCAGTAGCCGCGATAAACCGGGATGTCGCGCGGGACGCTATCCGTCACTGCGGCATCGGCACGCAAGTCCACGATGGCCGCCAGTTCCACTCCCGCCGCTTGTAAATCGAGTGCGACGCGATACGCGGCATCGTTTCCGGCCAGCACTACCGCGCGACTGAATGGCTTGATGGCATATCGATGGATCAGTCGTTGCGCTGCGGAACCCAGCATCACGCCTGGTAAATCGTTATTGCTGAAAATTGCCGGTTGCTCGAAGGCACCCCCGGCGACGATCAGCTTGCCTGTACGAATCTTGGCCATGCCTTGCGGGCCAACTAGCGGCACCCAATGATCGGCGTAATACCCGGCGGCATAACTGGAGAGACGCAGATGGATATCTGGATGGGCCTCGATTTCCGAGCGCAGTTTTTCCAGCAAGGTCGCAGTATCGCTGCTTCCAGCACGGTCGTAGCTCAGGGTGCCGCCAAGCTCGGTATTTTCATCGGCGAGGATGACCCGTGCGCCATTTTTTGCCGCCGTCAGCGCAGCGCTCAATCCGGCAGGGCCTGCACCGACGACCAGCACATCGCAATGCAGGTGGGTTTTAGGCGATACCACTCGCGGTGCATCCGGGTTCATCACTCCCAGGCCCGCCATGCGGCGGATGATGTTCTCCCAGAATGGGAACAATGCTTTGGGGCTATGAAAAGCCTTGTAATAAAAGCCGACTGAAAGAAATGGGGCCAACCATCCCAGCAAGGCGTATTTGTCGTTGGCTACACCGCCAGCGGTGTTCACGGCCTTGAGCACCATGCCGTCGGTCACGGGCAGCACGTCGGCACGCATGTTGATGTCGGTCCCGTTTTCCACCATGACGTTGATGTCGTGGTTGGCCAGGCTGAGAACGCCGCGCGGTCTATGGTATTTGAAGCTACGCCCCAGTACCTTTTCACCTGCAGCCCACAGGGCGCTGGTGACGGTATCGCCGGGATGAGCAGCGTAGGATTTACCCTCGAACGTAAAAGTAATTGTTTGGCTACGGTCTATCCATTCGCCGGGTTGTTGCGGCAGGCGCTGGTTCATGCTTCACCCCAAAGATAAGTACGTTCCACTACGTCAGTGGAGGTGTTGCGTTCTGCGACGAACCAGGTGCCGCTTGGCACGTGGTACCACCATTCCTTTTTCACGCAGGGTGCGCCGCTGCGATGAAACACATAGTTCGCCCATTCAGTATCGGTGCAGGTTTGTGGGTCAGGCATTTCGCGCTGTTCGCCACCGAAGGCGAATTCGTCGATAGGGCGCGGACCGTTGATCGGACAGTGAAGGATTTTCATGTTAGTGACCTACCGCGGCAGCGCCTTTTTCGCCGGTGAGATCCAGCTCGGCAAAACGTGACAGGCGAAATGCGTGGATCAAATCGTGCGGTTTATCGTTGGCCAGCGTTGCGGCCATGGTCTTGCCGGAAATCGGCGTAGCCTTAAAGCCCCAAGTGCCCCACCCCGCGTCCAGATAAAAGCCGTCGATCGGGGTTTTGCCCATGACAGGCGCGAAGTCCGGCGTCATGTCAGCCATGCCTGCCCACTGGCGAACGACCTTGATGCCGGAAAGAAACGGGAACATATCGAGAATATGTCCGGACAGTCCCTCGACGAAATCCAGCGTCGAGCGCGTGGAGTGAAGCTCGTAGGGGTCGAGCGAAGCGCCCATCACCAGCTCGCCGCGCGAAGACTGGCTGACATAAACATGCAAGCTGCCCGACACCAGTATGGTATTCAGCCATGGCTTCATCGGTTCGGTAACGCAGGCTTGTAGAGGGTGAATGACGATAGGCGTGCAGAGTCCGGCCATCTCTGTAATGCGCGGCGTAAAGCCTGCCACGGCGGACAGCACCTTGCCGGTCTTGATGTTGCCGCGATTGGTCTGCACGCCGATGATGCGGCCATTCTGAATATCCAGCCCGGTGACTTCGGTATTCTGGAAAATCTCCACGCCCAGATTACTGGCCGCGCGGCCGTAACCCCAAGCCACCGCATCGTGGCGCGCGACCGACCCCGGCGCATGGTAGAGCGCGCCTAGAATCGGGGCGTGACCGGCGCAGGACAAATCTATCTCCGGACACGCCTGTTTGACGTCGTCCGGGCCTACGACTTCGCTATTCACGCCCATCTTCTTGTTGACCTCGGCGCGCCAGCGCATTGTGCGCATCGCCGACTCGGTGTGCGCCAACGTAAAGTGGCCGCGCGTGGAGTAGAACAGGTTGAGGTCCAGCTCCTGCGACAGGTTTTCCCATATTTTTACGCTGGCGTCGTAAAACGCCACGCCTTCTGGTGTCAGGTAGTTGGAGCGGATAATGGTTGTGTTGCGGCCGGTGTTGCCGCCGCCGAGGTAGCCGCGTTCCAACACCGCGACATTGGTGATGCCATGGTCCTTGGCCAGATAGTATGCAGCTGCCAGTCCATGCCCGCCGCCGCCGATGATGATGGCATCATAACTGGGCTTAAGTTGTTCCGGTTGCCGGAAAAATGCCGGTTCAGGATGCTTTTTGGACAGCGCAAAACGTAGCAATCGGTAAGGCATGCGTGTTTACTGGCAAGAAATATTAGTTCACATAATGAACTTTTGTTTCCTGCGGGTCAACACCTGTGTTTAATTTTTTTTCTTTATGTGAAACAATCAGCCCATGGCTAACGATAAACTCGATTCCTCCCACGCGCTTGAATCCTATCTGGGCGGCACCGTGCGCGATCTTCGCATCCAGCATGGGCTGACCATCGCCGACGTGGCAGAACGCGCAGGCATTAGCCGCGGCATGTTGTCCAAAATTGAAAATGCGCAAACGGCCACGAGTCTGGATACGCTGGAGCAAGTTGCCAATGCACTAGGGGTGACGCTTTCGCGACTGTTTCGCAACTACAACATGCCATCAGGCGGGGCGCAGCTGGTTAAAAGCGGGCAAGGGATGGAAGTGGTGCGGCGCGGCACCAAGTCCGGCCACACTTATCATTTGCTGGCTTACGATCAGGGTCCACAAAAAACGTTCGAGCCGTTCCTGATTACACTGGAAGATCCAGGCGAGGAGTTCCCTGCTTTCGAGCATCCCGGGACAGAGTTCATCCACATGCTGGAAGGTAAAGTCGAGTATCGCGTCGGCAACGAAACTTTCGTGCTTGAACCAGGCGACTCCCTGACCTTTCGTGGAGAAGTGCCGCATCGACCAGAAAACCTGATCAGCATGCCCATCCGTTTCCTCGCCATCATTCATTACGGTGTCATTAATAGTGACAGCGGAGTCGAAGAATGATGGATTTGGTTATTGAAAATGCAAAGGCCAGCGACATCGACAAGCTGGTCTCCTTGCTGGGCGAACTCTTCACCATTGAAAAAGATTTCAGTCCCAATGTACCCAGGCAGATCAAAGGGCTGGAATTACTCCTTGCCGATCCGGCACGGGGAGCGATCAAAGTAGCCCGCAACAGGAGCGGAGAACCTGTTGCCATGGTCAGCGTACAACTGGTGGTTTCAACTGCACAAGGCGCGCTATCGGCATGGATAGAAGACATGGTCGTCAGCCAGGAATATCGCCGGTCTGGAGTCGGGCGGCTGCTGTTGGAGGAAGCGCTGAATTGGGCAAAATCGCAAGGCGCAACACGCGCCCAGTTGCTCGTGGACACATCCAACGACCCTGCTCTTGCTTATTATCGACATCTGGGCTGGGAGGAAACCCAGCTACAGGCGAGAAGAGTATTTCTTTAAGCACAGGCAAAATTGAGGGCGGCTCCTTTCCTATCGGATTGCTCATCTGATCCATGAACGCCGGCACCGACCAGCCAACCAAACTCTTTCCGGAATGGAACCGACAATGTTCGAAGGAGTCGTAAGTTGAGACTGCACCTTCTGACTTGCCTGAGGATCTGTTCATGAAACGTCTTGTGCCAATGGCCCTGCTGATGCTTCCTTGCTTCGCCCTGGCCGCCGAAGCAGAATTCACCATGATCCGCTTCTTCGATCTCCCCCCGACTGTAAAACAAAAGGTAGGCGATGAAATCGCCATGGGAGAGTTTCTCAAGAAGTCACAATCGGCCGTCAGGCAGAAACTCAAGGAGTACAAGCTAGGGAAGCCCTGAACAAGCCATCGTTCGGAGCTTCGTGTTTTGCAAATTGCCATTCTTGGCCGGATTTTTGTCTGAATCCGACCAGAAACAGCGGATTA
>Ga0172373_10001237_pt1 | contig 41596 bp, 35 predicted proteins | sample Lak10m_2_FD_114546 | JGI IMG/M metagenome (GOLD analysis project Ga0172373, IMG submission 114546) | Freshwater microbial communities from Kabuno Bay, South-Kivu, Congo - kab_092012_10m | ecosystem: Environmental > Aquatic > Freshwater > Lake | place: Democratic Republic of the Congo... | reverse complement strand
GTCCAGTACATCGTCGCCAGAATCCTTCCCGCTGACCGTGGGAAACGACCATCGCCACCCCAGTTGGCTCTGCCAACATTCGCTGGCGACTGTGGCTAACAGAGGAAAATAGGATAAATGGAAACGACGACGATCAAGGTAGACGGCATGTCCTGCGGCGGCTGCGTGAAAAGCGTGACCGGCGTATTGACCGCGCTGGCCGGCGTGGCGAAGGCGGAAGTTTCGCTGGAACAGAAGCAGGCGGTGGTCGAGTTCGACGCCGGCAAGGTCACGCGCGACCAGCTCAAGGCGGTGATCGAGGATGCAGGTTTCGACGCCAGCTGAAGCGGCTGACAAGAGTCGGCGCCGGCGACACGGCGCCGGCGCAGATCTTCAGGCGGCGAGCGGTAAATAGGCCGGGTTGTCGATCAGCTTTACGGCCTCGATGATGGCTTCGATCACCTGCGGCCGGGTGAAGCCTTCGCGCCATGCCAGCGCCACGCGCCGCGACGGCGCCGGGGCTTCGAAGGGAATTGGCACCACCAGTCCGGTTTTGTAGATCCCGCTCAGCGAGCCGGCCGGTAGCACGGAAACCCCATAGCCCGAGGCCACCATGCAGCGCACGGTCTCGATCGAATGCCCCTCGTGCAGCGAGCTTTCGGCATGGCTGATGTCCGGGCAGGCGTCGAGCACCTGCTCGCGGAAGCAGTTGCCCGCCTTCAGCACCAGCACGTTCTCGCCGCGCACTTCGTGGCTGGCGATCTTCTTGCGTTTCGACCAGGGATGGCCCCGGGGCACGATGACCTCGAAAGGTTCGTCGTAGAGCGGATGCACTTTCAGGCCCTTGACATCGAAGGGCAGGGCGATGATGGCAGCATCGACCGTACCGTACTTGAGGTTGTCGGTGAGGAGTGCCGTCATACTCTCTTCGATGAAAAGGCGCGTGTTGGGCGTGGTCTTGCGCATCGCGCCGATCAGCTCGGGCAAGAGGTAAGGGCCGATGGTGTGGATCACGCCAAGGCGGAAATCGCCGGTCAGCGGGTCCTTGCCCATCTGCGCCACCTGCTCGATGCGGCGTGCCTCGTCGAGCGTCTTGCGAGCCTGGGCAACCACCTGCCAGCCGACGTCGGTCAGGGCGACATGGCTCTTGCCGCGCTCGATCAGGGTCACGCCGAGTTCGGCTTCCAGGTTCTGCAGCGCTACGCTCAGGGTGGGCTGGCTGATGTGGCAGCGTTCCGCGGCGCGGCTGAAAGAGCCTTCGTCGGCGAAGGCCACCAGATATCGCAAAGCTGAAAATTTCATGTCTCTACCTATAGCTCGTTTCTATATGCATCATAGCAAAAAACTAATTAAAAATCATTGAGTTAGGTCAACACCCGCAATTCTAGTATGGATATCTTGCTGGCTAACGCGCAAGCGAGCAATTTCTTCATCCACAAGGTGCCACATCATGAAACAACTCAAAATCGTTGCCATCATCGCTTCGCTCGGCATTGGTGCCGGCTTTGCGGTCGCCCAGTCCAACGAGCCGATCCAGGTCATCAAGCCGCCGGCGCAAATCAACCTCGGCATGGTCGAACTGGGCAAGAAGCTTTACTTCGATCCGCGCTTGTCCAAGTCGGGATTCATCTCCTGCAATTCCTGCCACAACCTGTCGATGGGCGGTACCGACAACATCCCGACCTCGATCGGCGACAAGTGGCAGCAGGGTCCGATCAACGCTCCCACCGTGCTCAATTCCAGCCTCAACGTCGCCCAGTTCTGGGACGGCCGCGCCGCCGACCTCAAGGCGCAGGCCGGTGGCCCGATCGCCAACCCGGGCGAAATGGCTTTCAGCCATACCCTGGCGATCAACGTGCTCGAATCGATCCCGCAATACGTGCGCGAGTTCAAGCAGGTCTTCGGCAAGGACAAGGTCAGCATCGAGGAAGTCACGCTCGCCATCGCCGAGTTCGAGAAGACCCTGGTGACGCCGAATTCCCGCTTCGACCAGTGGCTGCTGGGCAAGGCCGACGCGCTGACGGCAGACGAAAAGGCCGGCTACAAGCTGTTCAAGGACAGTGGCTGCATCGGCTGCCACAACGGCCCGGCGGTTGGCGGCGCCTCGTTCCAGAAGATGGGCGTGGTGGCTGCGTACAAGTCCAACGACAAGGTCGAGGGTCGCAGCGCCGTCACTGGCAAGGACGCGGATCGCTTCAACTACAAGGTGCCGACCCTGCGCAACGTGGAAATGACCTACCCCTACTTCCACGATGGCGCGGCGAACACGCTTACCGAAGCGGTTGATGTCATGGGCCGCATCCAGCTCGGCAAGAAGTTCAGCGCCGACGAAAACGCCAAGGTCGTCGCTTTTCTGAAGACCCTGACCGGTGACCAGCCCAACTTCGCGCTGCCCATCCTGCCGCCGTCGAGCGACAAGACCCCGCGGCCGACGCCGTTCTCGAAGTAAGCGTCTTTGCAAGGAAAGGCCCCGGCTTGCCGGGGCTTTTTCGCCTCTGGCGGGATAAACTGATGCTGTTGATCGTCGCCTGATGTAGGCGACGTATGCGGGATCATGTTGACGCGAATTTTCCTGATACTGCTTTCCGTCCTTTTTGCGTGGCCGGCAACCGCGTCCGACCCAACCTGGACAGGCAGGGCCGCGGACGGTACCGCGCAGGTCCGCCTCTACTACTTTTGGTCGGAGGCGTGTCCCCATTGTCTTGCCGCTCGGCCCCATGTCGAGACACTGGCGCGCCGGCATTCCTGGATCGCGCTGGAATCGCGCGAACTCAGCCGCTCGGCCGAGAATGCACGGATGTATCAGGAACTCGTCCAGCAGCTGCGTCAAGAGGCGGCGGTGCCGGCCTTCCTGTTCTGCGGCGAGCTGCGCATCGGCTGGGACGCGCCCGAAACCACGGGCGCCGATCTCGAACGTGCCCTTGCGGCCTGTCACGGGCGACTGCTGGCCGGTGAGGATACGGTGAAGCCGATGCCGGCGTTCGCCTCCGGCCGCATCAGCCTGCCATGGGGAGGCAGCCTCGATGCGGAGACATTGTCGCTCCCCGTGTTGACGGTGGTGCTCGCCGGGCTCGACGCCTTCAATCCCTGCGCCTTTTTCGTGTTGCTGTTTTTGCTGTCGATGATGGCGCATCAGCGGAGCCGGGCGCGAATGCTGGTCGTGGGCGGGATTTTCGTCGGTTTCTCCGGGCTCATGTACTTTGCCTTCATGGCGGCGTGGCTCAATTTCTTCCAGTTGATCGGCCAGTTGGCATGGGTGACGCTGATCGCGGGGATCGTTGCTGTAGTCATAGGTATCCTCAACGTCAAGGACTTCTTTGCCTTCAAGCAGGGGCTGAGCCTGTCGATCTCCGACGGCCGGCGGCAGGACATCTTCCGGCGCGCGCGCATCGTGCTTTCGGCCGAACGCCTGCCGCCGATGGTCGCCGCAACCGCGCTGCTGGCAATTGCCGCGAATTTCTATGAATTGCTGTGTACTGCAGGATTTCCGATGGTCTTCACCCGCTTGCTGACGCTGCACGAGACCGGTGCGGGCGAACGCTATGCCTATCTGGTTCTCTACAACGTCATCTATGTAATACCCCTGGCCTCGATCGTCGCGGCCTTTGCGTTCACCCTCGGCGCCCGCAAGCTCGACGAACGGCAGGGCCGCTTGCTCAAGCTGCTTTCCGGCCTGATGATGCTCGAGTTGGGGAGCGTCCTGCTGCTGGCACCCGAGCGCAGCGGCGATGTGCTGCTTACCCTTGCCATGATGGCGGTCGCGCTTGCAGCGACGTGGATCGCTGCACGGCGGACACGCCCCGGATCCTGATTGCCGGACAAATAGCGCCCAATCCAGGTCCAAATCGACCGTCATCTCCCGCGCCAGGCGGGTGGTGAGAGCGCCGGGATCGAAGCGGCGGTGTTTCGGCACTGACCTGCAACGACGCAGGTCAGCCCGCACTAAAACACCGCGGCTGAAATGCCGGGTTGGCCTCAATCCTCAAGCAGGCTTCTGAGCATCCACGCCGTCTTCTCGTGCACCTCGATGCGCTGGGTCAGCAGGTCCGCCGTCGGCTGGTCGTTCGCCTTGTCCACCAGCGGGAACAGCTTCCGCGCCGTGCGCGCCGTGGCTTGCTGCGCGGCGACCAGGTGGCGCACCATGTCCATGGCCTTGGGTTGGCCTTCGACTTCCTTGATCGTCGCCAGCTTGACGAACTCCTTGTAGGTGCCCGGCGCCGGGTGGCCCAGCGAGCGGATGCGTTCGGCGATCAGGTCGAGCGCGTTCCATTGCTCGGTGTACTGGCCCATGAACATCAGGTGCAGGCTGTTGAACTGCGGCCCGGTGACGTTCCAATGGAAATTGTGGGTCATCAGGTAGAGCGTGTAGCTGTCGGCCAGCAGGCCGGAAAGGCCCTGGGCAATGGCGGCGCGGTCCTTGTCGCTGATGCCGATGTCGGGTTTGGAACTGTTTCTCGGTTTCATGGCGGCTTCTCCTTTCATGATATTGATAGTCTATGCTCTCCCCGCCAGCGCGGGATGCCCTGCATCAAGCGCCGGCGCGAAATCGCGGTTCAGTTGGCGAAACGCTCTTTGTCTGGGCACATTCACTTCTTGTCGAAGCGGTCGAGGTTCATCACCTTGTCCCAGGCGGCGACGAAGTCGCGCACGAACTTCTCCTCGGCGTCGTCCTGGGCATAGGCCTCGGACAGCGCCCGCAGTTGCGAGTTGGAGCCGAAGACAAGGTCAACTCGGGTCGCGGTCCACTTCGCCTTGCCCGTGGCGCGGTCGCGGCCTTCGAACACCTCGTTCGCGTCCGCGGTCGGCGCCCACACTGTGCCCATGTCGAGCACATTGACGAAGAAGTCGTTGGTCAGCGCACCGGGCCGGGCGGTGAGCACGCCATGCGTGGAGCCGCCGACGTTGATGGCCATGGCGCGCAGGCCGCCGACCAGCACCGTCATCTCGGGCGCGGTCAGGGTCAGCAGCTGCGCCTTGTCGAGCAGGCGTTCCTCCGTCCGCACCCCGACGGGGCGGCTGTAGTTGCGGAAGCCGTCGGCGACCGGTTCCAGCACGGCGAAGGACTCGACGTCGGTCATCTCCTGCGTGGCATCCGTGCGGCCGGGCGTGAAGGGCACGGTGATGTCGTGGCCTGCCGCCCTGGCGGCCGCCTCGACGCCGGCGCAACCGGCGAGCACGATCAGGTCGGCGAGCGAGACCGTCTTGCCGAAGGATTTCTGCACGCCTTCGAGCGCCGCCAGCACCTTGGCCAGTTGCGCGGGCTGGTTGGCTTCCCAATCCTTCTGCGGTGCCAAGCGAATGCGTGCGCCGTTGGCGCCGCCGCGCTTGTCGGAACCGCGGAAAGTGGACGCAGACGCCCAGGCAGTGCCGACGAGTTCGGACACCGTGAGGCCGCTGGCGAGGATTTTCGCCTTCAGGTCGGCAACATCCTTGACGTCGATCAGCGGGTGGTCGACGGCGGGGACCGGGTCCTGCCAGACCAGCACTTCCTTTGGTACCTCGGCACCGAGATAGCGCGAGCGCGGGCCGAGGTCGCGGTGGGTTAGCTTGAACCAGGCGCGGGCAAAGGCGTCGGCGAACTGGTCGGGGTTCTGGTGGAAGCGGCGCGAGATCGGGCCGTAGATCGGGTCCATGCGCAGCGCGAGGTCGGCCGTGGTCATGATGGTGGTGACCTTCTTCGACCCATCGTGCGCGGCCGGCGCGAGGTCCTTGTCGGCGACGTTGGCCGGCACCCACTGCCAGGCCCCGGAAGGGCTCTTGACCAGGTTCCAGTCGTAGCCGAAGAGCATGTCGAAGTAGCCGTTGTCCCATTGCGTCGGGTTCGGCGTCCACGCACCCTCGATGCCGCTGCTGGTGGTGTCGCCGCCACGGCCGGTGCCGAAGGCGTTCTTCCAGCCCAAGCCCATCTCGGCAAGGTCGGCGGCCTCGGGTTCGGCGCCGACCAGCTTGGGATCGCCCGCGCCGTGGCATTTGCCGAAGGTATGGCCCCCGGCGACCAGGGCCACGGTTTCCTCGTCGTTCATCGCCATGCGGCGGAAGGTTTCGCGAATGTCGCGGCCGGAGGCGAGTACGTCGGGCTGGCCGTTGGGGCCTTCGGGGTTCACGTAGATCAGGCCCATCTGCACCGCGGCCAGCGGGTTTTCCAGATCGCGCTCGCCGCTGTATCGCTTGTCGCCCAGCCACTCGGCCTCGCCGCCCCAATAGACGTCCTCTTCCGGTTCCCAGATGTCCACGCGCCCGCCGGCGAACCCGAACGTCTTGAAGCCCATCGATTCCAGCGCGACGTTGCCGGCGAGGATGTACAGGTCGGCCCAGGAGATACGGTTCCCATACTTCTGCTTGATCGGCCACAACAGGCGACGCGCCTTGTCGAGGTTGACGTTGTCGGGCCAGCTATTGACCGGCGCGAAGCGCTGGTTGCCTGTGCCGGCGCCGCCGCGCCCGTCGCTGATGCGGTAGGTGCCGGCGCTATGCCAAGCCATGCGGATCATGAGGCCGCCGTAGTGGCCCCAGTCGGCCGGCCACCAGTCCTGCGAATCGGTCATCAGCGCGGTGAGGTCTTTTTTCAGCGCGGCGAGGTCGAGCTTCTTGAATTCCTCGGCGTAGTTGAAATCTGCGCCCAGAGGATTCGACTTGGCGGAGTGCTGGTGCAGGATGCCGAGGTTCAGTTGCTTCGGCCACCAGTCGGCATTCGACTGCATTTTGGCCGTGGTGCGCGCGCCGTGCTGGGCGTGGAAGGGGCATTGGCTGGCGTTGCTCATGATGAACTCCTTCAATGACGTGGGGGGGTCAGGCTGTTGCCATCGGCGCCGCATGACTTGCGTCAAGCGCCGGCGCCGGGCTGCGGATCAGGTGGTCGAAGGCGCTGAGGCTGGCTTTCGCGCCTTCGCCCATGGCGATGATGATCTGCTTATAGGGTACGGTCGTCGCGTCGCCGGCGGCGAAGACGCCCGGCACGGAGGTTTCGCCGCGCGCGTCGATTTCGATCTCGCCGCGCGGCGAGAGCTGGAGCGTACCCTTCAGCCAGTCGGTGTTGGGCAAGAGGCCGATCTGGACGAAAATGCCTTCGAGGTCGGCGCGCCGGGCCTCGCCGCTGACGCGGTCCTTCCAGGCGATGTCGGTGACCTTCTGGCCGTCGCCGACCACTTCCGTGGTCTGCGCATTTACATGCACCGTCACGTTGGGCAGGCTGGTGAGCTTGGCCTGCAACACCGCGTCAGCGCGCAGCCGGCTGTCAAATTCGAGTAGCGTGACATGGCCGACGATGCCGGCGAGGTCGATCGCCGCCTCGACGCCGGAATTTCCGCCGCCGATCACCGCCACGCGCTTGCCCTTGAACAGTGGGCCGTCGCAGTGCGGGCAGAAACAGACGCCCTTGCCCTTGTAGTCCTTTTCGCCGGGCACGTTCATCTCGCGCCAGCGCGCGCCGGTGGCGAGGATCACGGTCCTGGCCTTGAGCGTGGCGCCGCTGGCGAGCTGCACCCGGGCCAGGCCGTCGTCGCCGGCAGGGATCAGGCCACCGGCGCGCTGCAAATTCATGATGTCGACCTCGTATTCCTTGACGTGCTGTTCCAGCGCCATGGCGAGCTTGGGGCCTTCGGTGCGCTGCACCGAAATGAAGTTCTCGATGCCCAACGTGTCGAGTACCTGGCCGCCGAAACGCTCGGCCACCACGCCGGTGCGGATGCCCTTGCGCGCGGCGTAGATCGCCGCCGCCGAGCCAGCCGGACCGCCGCCGACCACGAGCACGTCGTAGGCATCCTTCGCGTCGAGCTTTTCCGCATCGCGGGCGGAGGCGCCGGTGTCCACCTTGGCGAGGATTTCCTCGATGGTCATGCGACCCTGGCCGAAGGGCTCGCCGTTCAGCATCACGGTCGGTACGGCCATGATCTTGCGTGTACTCACTTCGTCCTGGTACAAGGCGCCGTCGATCATCACGCTCTCGACGCCGGGGTTCAGCACGGCCATCAGGTTGAGTGCCTGGACCACGTCCGGGCAGTTGTGGCAGGAAAGCGAGATATAGGTCTCGAAGCGCATCGTCCCGCTCAGGCCCTTGATCTGCTCGATCACGGCCGCGTCGACCTTGGGCGGGTGGCCGCCGGTCTGGAGCAGGGCGAGCACCAGCGAGGTGAATTCGTGTCCCATCGGAATGCCGGCGAAGCGGATGCGTGCGGTTTCATTCGGGCGGCCGACGGAAAACGACGGCTTGCGTGCATCCGTGCCGTCGCTGCGCACCGCCACCCTGGGCGAAAGCGCGGCGATGTCGCCCAGCAGTTCGCTCATCTGGCGGGCGGTGTCGCTGTCGTCGAGTGAGGCGACGAGTTCGATGGGGGTCTGGAGCTTTTCGAGGTAGGCGGAAAGCTGGGTCTTGATGTTTGCGTCGAGCATGTTTTTCTCCTTGGTGGGGATTGCACTGGCAAGCGTGCGGGGCTTGTGGCCGGCGGCGCTTGGCGCTGCAATCCCGCCCCCGGGGTTCGATGGGGGCGGGTTGAAGGCTGTTTAGATTTTGCCGACCAGGTCCAGCGAAGGGGCGAGGGTGGCCGCGCCTTCCTTCCACTTGGCCGGGCAGACTTCGCCCGGATGGCTGGCGACGTACTGGGCGGCGGTGACCTTGCGCAGCAGTTCGTTGGCGTCGCGGCCGATGCCGCCGGCGTTGATCTCGATGATCTGGATCTTGCCCTGCGGATCGATGACGAAGGTGCCGCGCTCGGCCAGGCCGGCTTCCTCGATCATCACGCCGAAGTTGCGGGTGATCATCCCGGTCGGGTCGCCGATCATCGGGTAGTTGATCTTGCCGATGGTCTCCGACGAGTCATGCCAGGCCTTGTGCGTGAAGTGGGTGTCGGTCGATACAGCGTAGATCTCGACGCCGAGCGACTTGAAGGTGGCGTAGTGGTCGGCCAGGTCGCCCAGTTCGGTGGGGCAGACGAAGGTGAAGTCGGCCGGGTAGAAGAACACGACGGACCACTTGCCCTTGAGGTCGTCCTGGGTGACGGGAACGAACTTGCCGTTGTGGAAGGCGGTGGCCTTGAATGGGAGGATTTCGGTGTTGATCAGCGATGCGGTCATGGTGTGGCTCCTTGAGGTGGTTGAGATGATTTGCTGCGATGGAGTGAATATTAAATATTCCAATCACCATCGTCTAATGGATTGTTGAAATCGATTTGATAGGCGCGGGCTATCGAACCCGATCTGCTCGGTGATAGGTTCCGTCGACGGAAAAGGCGCCGTGTCCCCCAAGGGGATTTCCTCTGCGGCGCTGCCAGCGCCGACTTCCGGGCCGCGCTATGGGGTTCGGTGTTCGAAGAGAGGCTGAGATGACGCTTTGGAGCTTCCTGCCTGCCGCCAGGCAGACGCCCCGGCGCCGGAAGTCGGCGCCGGCGAGACGCCAAACCCTTGCCCTGGGCCGGCCACCGGCACCTCGAAGGCGGCGAAGTAGTCGATGCCGGGCAACTCGGCCTCGGCCACCAGGCGCCAGAACACCGGGCGCCAGCCGTCGAGCGCGCCGCTCGGCAGCTGGTCCGCCGGAATGTCGAAATGCACCGGAATGCCCGTCGTCCGGCCGTTCCATGTCAGGCGCGCCGGCTCGATCCTCGCCTGCGCCTGCCAAAGGGTCTTTTCCGCGTGCGCCGTTCCGTCGCCGACCGCTTTGGGGTGCGGCACCTGCGCCATGCAGGCGAGGCGCACGCGCAGGGCGGCGGCCCGATCCAGCCGGGTGCGGGTCTCGATGCGGCCGGCCAGCACGCCGCCCACCCGCCCGGCCGGAAACTGCGTGTGGAACGCGGAACCGGCGGATTTCCGGGCCGAGAGGACGGTGTAGGCGAAGACCAGCAATAGCGCGCCGCCGGCGAGCAGCCAGCCTGCCACCATCGCCCGTTCGCCGAAGGTCGATGCCGGGCGGGACAGCAGCAGCGAGAACAGGAAGCCGCCGAACAGGTTCCACTGCCAGGCGATGAAGCCGAGCAGCAGCAGATGCCGGCCGGCCAGCGCGGGGATGACGCAGGCATGGCGCTCGCCGCGGCCCCGGTCCGCATCCCCTTCCGCCCGGCGCCGGCGCATCGAGCGCAGCGCCAGGACCAGGATGGCCACGCCGAAGGACAGGGAAAACAGGCCGATCGACAGGCACATCAGCCAGAACCAGGGAACCGGACGCTCGCCCTGCAGCAGCAGGCGGAAGGGGTAGGCGGCCACCCCCAGCCCGGCCAGCAGGAAAAAGGCGCTGCCGGCAAGGGCGATGAGGTCGGAAAAGCGCTTCATTGCGTCAGCGCCCGGGGTCCCGTCCCGCCGGGCGCGACTTGCCATCGCCGGCGCGATCGCTGGTGGCGGCGGGTTCCAGGATTTCCGTGCTGGTGAGATGCACGGACACGCGCCCCAGCCACTCGGCGGGATAGCCGTGCCGGTCAAGCGCTTCGCGCACCAGCGGCTCGATCAGCGCCGCCTGCTTCGCGGAAAGCTCCAGATCGACCAGGGTCGGAAACACCACGTAGAGGGCCCGATGCTCGGGATGGCGCGCGTCCGGGATGTCGCGCCAGGCGAGGCCGGCCACGCCCAGCCGGTGGCCGAAGGCGCGCACGGCCTCGTTCATCGCGGCGCGCACCGCCGGGTCGAACGTCTCTGCCCGGGCGCGGCGGCGATAGACTTCCTTCCCCCGCTGCAGCAGTCCTTCGAGCATCTTGCGATGGCGCTCCAGCGCCGCGCGCTTTCCCGTACCGCGCTTTCCCGGCAGCCGCGGCATCGGGTTGCGGAATTCGGCCACGGCCAGGAGGGCGAACAGCAGGCCCAGGAAGATCTGCACGCCGACGATCCGCCAATAGTCGCCGGGGTCGTCCGCGCGCGTGTAGGTCGCGCGGTTCCTGCCGCCGGCGTAGTAGTTGTAGTCCTGGGATCCACCCGTGATGCGATGCAGTTTCTCGGTAACCTCGCCGTCGATCAGCGACCAGCCGGCGAAGCCGAGGAGGACGGCCGCCAGGAGGGCGAGCAGCCAGGCCCAGAGGCGTTTGGCGAATCCGCGCATGTCGAGTGCTCTCCCCAGATAGTCGGCGCCGGCGGGACGGCGAACCCTGCGCCGGCCACATGCGCCCTGTCGCCACATTATCGCGGAAAGGCCCACCCGCGCATGCGGCGCGATGATCGGCTCGGCTTGCCTGCGCGGGGGCGGAGCCTCCGCCCGCGGCAACGGCCGGCGCAAGAATCAGGGTGCCATCGCCTCCAGCCGCAGCGCCGTCTGCGCCGCGCAGATGCAGGGCAGGATCTCGTCGTCTGCGAGTGCGAGTTCGGTGTCGAGCAGCCAGCCGACCTTGCCTTCGACCAGCCGCGTGCGGCACAGGCCGCAGGTGCCGGCGCGGCATTCGGCTTCGGGCGCGAGGCCGGCCTCTTCCAGCGTCGCCAGCAGCGTCGGCTCGCCGGCGGTGAGGCAGCGCGCGCTGCCGATGCGGATTTCGAGGCCGGCCGGCGCGGTTCCGGCGGCAGCGCCGAAGGCTTCGTGATGCAGGTGCTCGGCATGGACACCCAGCGCCAGCAGCCCTGCGCGCAACTCATCCATCATCGCGTTGGCGGCGCACAGGTGGAACTCGGCATGCGTGGGTTTGGTGCAGGCGGCGAGCACGCGCGCGGCATCGAGGCGGCCGCGCGCGTCCGGCCAATCAGGTCCCGGCTGCGTCAGCGTCGGCCGATAGCGGAAACGCGGATGTTGCGCGGCGAGCTGCTCGAACTCGGCGCGGTAGAGCAGTTCGTCCTCGTGGCGCGCGGCGTGGTGCAGCACGATGGGGCGGGCCTGGGCCAGGGCCGCGTGCAGCATCGCCCGCATCGGCGTGATGCCGATGCCGCCGCCGATCAGCACGATCTCGTGGCGGCCGAGGCCGACGGTGAATTCGCCGCGCGGCGGCAGCAGTTCGACGCGGCAGCCCGGATGCAGGGTGTCCCAGGCCCAGGTGGAGAGCCGGCCTTTGGCCTCGCGCTTGATGCCCAGTTCGTAGGCTTCGGGGCGCGGTGTCCACGCCGCGAGCGAATAGGCGCGCCGGATGTTGCGGCCGTCCTTGCCGGCCGGGCCTTGCAGCAGCACATGCTGGCCGGCGACGAAGGGCGGCAGGCGGCCGCCGTCGGGCGCGGCCAGGCGCAGACAGAGCAGGTGGCCGGCGACTTCCTCGCGCGCGCCGACCACGAGTTGCAGCGGTTGCTCCAGCGCATGCCGGATGCGTGTGTGGCGCCGACGCCGCCAGATCGCGGCGAGGCCGTCGCTCAGCAGCCAGGCGGCGAAGGCCACGGCCAGGCCGCAGAGCAGGAACAGCGCCTGGGCGATCATGCGGGGCCTGCCGCCAGTGCCGTCTTGCGGCGCTCGGCGCGCCACCACATCCACAGCCCGGTGAGCCCGAGCAGGCTCATCGCCAGGCCGACCAGGTCGATCCAGATCCATTCGCCGTCCTTGCCGAAGAAGGCTTTGCCGGTGTGCAGGTCCATCACCAGCTTGTGCAGGCTCATCGCTTCCGGCGCGGCCTCGGCCGGCAGCGCGGCGAGTGCGTCCATCCACGTGGCATCGGGCCGCCATTGCCTGCCGTCGGCGCTGGCGAGCAGGCCCTTGTCCTTGACCGCGACGATGACGCGGCCGTCGGGCTGCACGGCGGCGCTCCAGGCGTCGGCCTTCTGCGCGCGTGTCCAGGCGCCGTCGCGCTCGACCCAGATGCCGGACTTGGCCGCCGCCACCAGGCCCCAGGGCGCCGCGGCGAGGGCGCGCACCTGGGTCGTGCCCAGCGCCTCGACCGGCGCGAGCTTGCCCTCGCGCAACTCGAACAGACCGCCCTGCGTGCCGACGAAAGCGCGCCCCCCGGCGATCGCCAATGCTGCGCGCGCCTCGACGCCGGGGACTTTGCCGGCTTCCATCCGGTAACCCGGCAGCCAGTCGGCGGCGACCTTGACCTCCTCGGTACCGAGCGCCTTCTTGTGGGCGATGAAGACGGCGGTGAGGGCGACGACGACGATGGGCAGCGACAGGATGACGCTGACCCAGGTGTGCCAACTGCGGGCTTTGAAGTTGAGTTTCATGGCGGACTCCTTGGGGGCAATTACCAGCGGCCTTCGAGGCTGAGCATGACGATGGTGTAGGAACGGTCGCGGTCGCTTTCGCGTCGCGCCAGGGCACCGCCGGCATAGAGTTCCTCGACCTCGCCGAGGCGGTCGGGGCGGCTCAGGTTGGTGAGCGACAGGCGCCAGGCCAGGTGCCTGTCGATTTTCTGGCGCGCGTGGAGGTCGATCTGGCGGCGCGGCCCCTGGGTCTGGCGCAGCGTTGCCGAGCTGTCGCGGTCGATGGCCGAGCTGTAGTTGAAATTGCCACCCAGGCTTACGCGCGGCGCAGCGAGTTCGTAGTCGAAGCCAAGGTTGGCGCTGCGGCGCGGGCCTTCGCCGGCGCCGAGGTTGCCGACCGGGTCGACGAGGCGCGTGCCGACGTGGGCGAGGTTGCCGCGCAGCGTGAGCTGCGGCAGGGCCAGCGCGTCGAGGCGCGCCTTGAAATCCAACGTCATTCCCGAGAGCACGGCGCTGCCGACGTTCCACGGCCGCTCGACCCAGCGCGCGCCTTCGAGGCGCACCAGTTTCTGGATGTGGTCGGACGCCTCGCGGCGGAACACGCTGGCGCCGATATTGCCGGCGCGATCGGGCAGGAAGTGCTCGACGCCGAGTTCCAGGTTGACGCTGGTTTCGGGGCGCAGGGCCGGGTTGCCTGCCTTGTCCGGGTTGGCCGAGGTATTGGTGCCGCTGGCGGCGCGCAGCACGCCGGAGAGGTCCTTCATACCGGCTGGGCGCTGCTGGCGGGCGAGGCTGGCACGCAGGTTCCAGGCCGGGTCGGGCTGCCACAGGTAGTGCAGCGAAGGGTCGGCGCCGTCGGCACGGCGCGACAGCGTCGCGCCGAGGCCGTCGACGCTGCGGCCGGCCTGCGCCTGCCAGCGCAGGCCGGGGGTGAGCAGGTGGCGCTCGGCGAGCTGCCATTCGTCCTGCATCCAGAGCACGAGGCGGCGGTCCTGCTGACGCGCCGCGGCATCGCCACCGAGCGCCTGCGCCACGCCGTTGGCATCGGTCGCGCGCCGCTCGTCGCCATGCTTGGCCTTGAACTCGGCGCCGAGGCCGAGCAGGTGGGATTCGCCGAGCAGGCGCTTGCCCTTGAAGGCCAGCCCGAATTCGCTTTCCGCGCGCTGCTCGCGTTCGGCGCGGCTGCCGGTCTGCGCCCCGGCGGCGTCGAACTCGCGGTTGTCCTTGCGCTTCTCTTCGTGCTCGCCCTGCAGCAGCAGGCGCAGCGAAAGCTCGCTCCAGGGCTGGGCGGCGCGGCCCGGCGCGCGCCATTCGGCGATCAGGCGGGCGCTGTCGCGCTGGGTCGTTTCGCGCCCGGCTTCGCTGCCGCTGGCGGCGAGACCCGTGCCGGCCGCCGGATTGGCGTAGCTCGCCTTGGCCACCCGACTGTCGCGCCGTTCGCGGTTGCCGGCGAGGAAGGGGCTGAGGATGAACTGCGTGCCGCCGCCCGCTGACCAGGTGAAACGAGGGGCGAACAGGGCACCGGTTTCACGGCCGCGTTCCTCGGCCGACTCGGTGGTCCACGCCGTGCGTGCGCCGGCGGTGTAGCGTTGCACATCGGTTTCGCTCCTGCCGGCAAGCGGCCGGCTGTGGCCGGCGCCGGAGAGCAGCCAGCCGAAGTTGCCACTGCTGCCCTTGTCGCCGGCGCCGCGCTCGCCGTACTGGGCGTCGAGGCGGGCGCTGGCTTCGCCGTCCAGCGCGCCGAGACCGCCGCGCAGGTTCAGGGTCGGCTGCGGCGGCACGTCGCGCAGCACCAGGTTGATGATGCCGCCCGGCCCCGCCGCCGGGTACTCGGCGCCGCCGTTCCTGATGATTTCGATGCGCTCGATCATCTCCGGCGCCATACGCAGCGCGGTGGCCGGGTTGCGTTCGCCGCCGGGCAGGGCTTCGCCGTCGACCAGGATGATCGGCATCATCTTGTCCTGCCCCTTGCCGCGGCCGCGCTTGCCCTCGGTGTCGGGGATCAGGCCGGTGCCGGGGAGTTTCTTCAGCAGTTCGCCGACGCTGGCGGCATCCAGCGCCTCGATATCCTCGCGGCCGAAGACGATCTTCGCCGCCGAGGCCTGGCGGCGTTCCTCGATGACATCGTAGCCGGCGCTGACGGCGATCTCGGGCAGCAGCGTTTCAGCGCCTTGCGCAAAAGTCGGCGCCGGCGACACGGCGGCGGCCGCCAGCGCGAGCCAGGGAAGGAGCGGGCGTGGCCTCAAAAGCGGCTCTCAAACGTCAGGTAGATGGTCGGCTGCGAACGCTCGATCTTCCATTCGCCGTCCTTGACCGTGCCGTTGGCGTTGTACTTGGTCTTGTCCTCGACCTTGTCCACCTTGAGCATGTTCTTCATCACCAGGCGCAGCTCGGCCAGCGGACTGAAGACCTTGGTGACGTAGAGGTCGAGCATGGTCTGGGTGTTGATGCGCTTGACTTCGCGCTCGCCGGCGTCGTTGTCGGTGTCGCTGACGAAGGCCGGCACGTGGTTGACATTGAAGCCGGCGGCCCAGCCGCTGGGTCTGTGCTTCCAGTCCAGCCCGAGGTTGCTGACGCGTCGCGGCATGTCCTTGACGTCCTGATAGGCCTTGGTGGTCGATTTCAGCGTGCGGCCGCGCATCTCGCTGTGGCTGCCGAGCAGGTTGACGACATGCGCGCCCTGGTGCAGCAGCGGCACGCGCCAGTCGAGTTCGAGGCCGTAGAAGCGCGCGTCGCCGACGTTCTGCGGGCGCTTGACCTCGCGTCCGGCCTCGGTGCGCGTCACCTTCTCGATGAAATCCTTGACGTCGCGGTGGTAGAGGTTCACGCCGACCACGGCGCGGTTGCCGGCGAAGAATTTCTCGACGCCCAGCTCGATGCCGCTGGCGCGCTCGGGCTTCAGGTCGGCATTGCCGGCGGTGTCAGGATCGGCGGCGGTGCCGGTCTTCAGCGTCAGCAGCGGATTGACGTCGTCGAACTTCGGCAGGCGCAGCGTTTGCGCCGCGCTGGCGCGCAGGTTGAGGCTGTCGCCGACGGCCCAGCGGTAGTGCGCGGACGGGTTGGCCGCCGTCGTGGTGCTTGCGCGGGCGATGCCGAGGCGGTCGCGCGCCTCGCGCGCGGTGCGCTCGAAGCGCAGGCCGGGCGTCAGCCAGTGGGCGGCGGCGAGCTGCCACTCGTCCTGCACGTAGACCGCCTGCTTGTCTTCGCGGATCGCGTAGAGGTCGTTGGCGCCGGGCGCGACGGGAAGCAGCGGGGCGACGGCGTTGGCGGCGGTGAGGCTGGACTTGCGCTTGTCGTAGGCGGTCTTGCGCGCCTCGACGCCGGCCTTGAGGCGATGGGCCTGGCCCAGCGGCAGGGCAAGGCCGCCGCCGAGGTAGAACTGCTCCTCGTCGATGGTTTCGTCGTCCTGCTTGCGCTGGGTGATGACGCCGGCGCCGTTGCGCTTGACCTCGAAATTGTCCTTGTCTTCCTTGCCGTTCTGCAGGCCGCCCTTGACATGCCAGTCGAATGGCAAGCCGCCCCAGGCCGCCTTGCCCTCGTAGCGGGCGCCGAGGCGGCCGATGCTGTCGGTCTTGTTCTCGGTCTTGTCGGTCGATTCGGTCAGCGCGCCGGCGGGGTTGCGCACTTGCGGCGTTTCGCGCTTGTCCTCGGTGCCGGCCGAGACGAAGGGTTCCAGGATCAGCCGGTCCTGGCCGAAATGCCAGGTCAGGCGCGGCGAGAGCAGGGTCTCGGTCTTCTTCACCGGCTTCGGTTTGTGCTCGCGCCTGGTGATGACGCCGGCGGCATTGAATGTGTCCTTGTCCTCGATCACGTCCTCGGCGCCGACGGTGTGGGAGGCGGCCAGCACCACGTCGAGAGTGTCGAATTTCCTGCTCCATTGCGCCACGGCGTCGCCGACGTCGAGGCTGCCGTTTTTGCCCCAGGCGGCGCGCAGCCGGGTCAGGTCGTCGGCGCGGTTCTTGAGCACGATGTTGATGGTGCCGCCGATGCCCATCGCGTCGTACTCGGCGCTCGGATTGCGGATGATTTCGATGCGCTCGATCATGTCGGCCGGCAGGCGGTCGATCTGGATCTGGCGTTCCTGCTTGGCCGAGGGCACCGGCTCGCCGTTGATCAGGAATTGGGTGTAGCCCTTGTCCAGCCCGCGCAGGCGGATGTCCTTGGTGACGCCGGCCGGGCCGGTGAAGCTGGTGCCGGGCAGGCGCCGCAGCACGTCGCCGACCGTGGCGTCGCCGAAGCGCTCGACTTCCTCCTCGGCGATGACGATTTTCTGGATTTCGGAATTCCGGCGCTCGACCTGCGCGCCGCGCTGGTCAACCACTTCGATGGTGGCGAGGGATTTTTCCTGGGCGAAAGTCGGCGCCGGCAGGACGGCGATGAAGGCGGCGAGCGTTGTGAGGCGGGGTGGTTTCATGTGCGGTTTCCGTGTCGTCAGAGTCGGTATGCGTCTGGCTGGCTGGCGGAAACCGCGGGCTGGCTGGGTGTTGGCTGGCCGGCCCCGTGTCGCAGCGGGGCCGGGTGGAACGTCAGAAGCTGTAGCGCATGCCGGCCTGCACCAGGCGCGGGCTGCCGAACTGGATGCCGCGCGTGCGATCGACCATGTAGGTCTTGTCGCTCAGGTTCTTCACCGTCAGGAACAGGCTGGTCTTCTTCGGCTGCAGCGTGTAGTTGAGGCTGGCGTTCCACACCGTGTAGGCCGCCAGCTTGCCGATCTGGCCGTTGCCGCCGGCGACGGGGGCTTCGGTGTTGGCGAAATCGGCATACATCTCGCCGACGTGCTGCGCTTCGAGCTGGCCGCGGAAGGCGCCGCTGCCGTAGCCGGCGGCCAGGGTCAGGGTGTTCTTCGGCGCATACGGCTGGCGCAGTCCGGCGGCGCTGCCGGCGACCAGCGCGCCGCTGACCACCTGGGTATAGGCCGTGCTTTGTTTCGCGGTGGGCAGCCAGGTCCAGGCGGCGCGGCCGAAGAAGCCGTTCTTCGCTTCGATGTCGCCGGAGAACTCGAGGCCCTGGAACAGCGCCCGGCCTTCGGCCAGCGGCGTGCTGCCGCCGGCGATCGAGCCGACCGCGATCAGGCGCTTGAAGTCGTTGCGGAACAGGGCGGCTTGCAGGCGGCTGCCCTGGGCAACTTCCCACCGCGTGCCGAACTCGAGGTTGGTCGAATCCTCGGGGCCGACCTCGGTGCTGGTGCCGGTGCCGCCGATCATGTCCTCGACGCGCGGCGGCGCGAAGCCGCGATGAACGCTGCCGAACACGGTCAGCGTCTGCGACGGGTTCCAGGTCAGGCCGACGGCCGGCAGCAGGCGCGAAAGATCGTCGCTGCCGCTGACGCCGGTCAGGCGGTTGGTACGCGAGCCGTCGATGCGCTCGTAGCGCAGCGAGGGTGTCAGGTCCCAGGCGCCCAGGGCGAAGCGGTTGGCGACAAAGGCGGAGTAGGCCCTGGTCTTGCGCAGGTTGTCCTCGACCAGCGCACCGCTGCGGGCGGTGGCGGTGACGCCGTTGATCTGCTTGCGGTTCTGCTCCTCGAAATGCGCCTTGACGCCGGCCTGCAACTCACCCATGCCGTGCGTCAGCGTCAGGCGCGGCTCGACACCCCAGGTGACATAGTTGCGCAGGCGGCCCTGCACCGAGGCGCAGGCATCGGGATTCACCGCCGTGCCGGCATTGCGGGCGGCGACGAAGCCGGCGCATTGCGTATCGCTGGTGGTGCTGGCCTGGCGCCACCAGTCGCGCTGGAAGTCGGAATAGTAGGCATTGGTGGTCAGCACGGCGCCGCCGCCGAAGTCGTAATCGTGGGTGGCGGACAGGCCGTAGCGCTCGACGTCCATGAAGTCGTTCCTGAACGGGTTGTAGCGCGCGCCGAAGTTGGCGAATTCGGCGTCGGTGAGGCCGGTGTAGGTGACCTGCGAGTCTTCCTTCATGTAGTTGGCGCGCAGGGTCAGCGCCTGCTTGCCGCCGATGGCGGTGGCGTACTTGAAGTTGAGGTCGTCGATGTCGCTATGCACGTTGTCCTTGGCGCCGTCGCCCTGTTTGCGCGTGTAGTCGAGCAGCATGCCCTTGCCGCCGATCTGGGCACGGCCGCGGGCGAAGTCGCGGTTGCCGGCGCTGCCCTCGACGAAGCCGGCGAAGGCCTGCGGCGGCGTCGGCGTGATGTAGTTGATGGTGCCGCCTATGGTCTGCGGGCCGAACACGTTCTGGCCGCTGCCCTTGAGCACCTCGACGCGCTCGAAGCGGTCGATCTGCGGGTGGTAGTAGCTGGCGTTGTCGCCATAGGGCGCGTAGGACAGCGGCACACCGTCTTCGAGCAGCGTCATCTTGGTCGAGCGCGTCGGGTTGAGGCCGCGCACGCCGACGTTGGGACGCAGGCCGAGGCCTTCCTCGTCGCGGGCATTGAGGCCGGGCACCTTGCGCAGCGCCTCATTGACCGTGAACACATGGCTTTCCTCAAGGGCCCTCGCGTCGATCACGTCGGCGGTGCCGGCGATGCGTTTCTGGCTGTCGCCGTCGCCGACGATGTCGACGCGTGGCATGACGACTTCCTTTTCGGCGGCGAGTGACAGGGTGGCGATCGCCGAGAGGAGGGCGATGGTCAATGGCTTGCTGGGGTAAGGCAACTTCACGGCATGCTCCTTGGTCAAGTGGGCTGGCTTGGCGGCATGCCTGGCTGGCGGTGGGTAGTGGGTGGCGTTTCAGTTCTGCGCTTCGACCCAGATTTCGCGGGCGACATCCGGTTCGAGCGCGAGTTCGAGTTCCTCGGCGAGGATCACGGTCATCGGTTTTTGCTGCAACACCTTCATCCGGCAACCGGCGACCAGGCCGTAGGCGGCCAGTTGCTCGCGCTGCGCCGTGTCGACAGCGCCGACTTCCGCCAGGCGCGCGCTGCGGCCCGGCGGCAGGAAGCCCAGCGGTACGCGGGCGTGGTCTTTTCGGGTGGCGTTCATGATCCGAATCCCATGGCGCTTAGCGCCAGCCGCAGCAGGCCGCCGATGAGGAAGGCGAAGGGAATGACAAAGGCCAGCATCGCCGCGGCGATGCGCAGGCCCTGCTCGCGCACGATCATCAGCAGGCTGGCGATGCAGGGCACGAACAGGGTGATGGTCACCATGCCGACCACGGCTTGTATCGGGGAGAGCGCATCGGCCAGGGCGAACAGCCCGGTGGCGCCGAAGTCGCGGCGCAGGAAGCCCATGACGAAGGCGGCCGAGGCTTCCTTCGGCAGGCCCAGCCAGCCGCTGACCAGCGGTTCGCCGGCGTTGACGATGGCGGGCAGGATGCCGGCCTGGTCGAGCAGGAACATCAGGAAGGCGCCGATCAGGAACAGCGGGATCACCTCGACCAGGTACCACTTGAGCCGCCCGCCGGTCTTCTTCAGCACATTGCCGGCGATCGGCAGGCGCATCGGCGGCAGCTCGGTCACCAGCGGGATGCGCCGCCCCGGGATCAGGCGCGCGGCGAGCCAGCCGGAGAGCAGCAGGACGCCGACGATGGCGCCGCTCCAGGCCAGCACGGCGGCGAAGCCGACGCCGCCGAGCAGGCCGAGCACCACGCCGAGCTGGGCCGAGCAGGGGATGGCCAGCGCCAGCAGGAAGGTGGTGATCAGGCGCTCGCGCGGGCTGTGCAGGATGCGCGTGGTCAGGGTTGCCATGGTGACGCAGCCAAGGCCCAGCACCATCGGCAGCACGGCGCGGCCGTTTAGGCCGATCAGCGCGAATGTGCGGTTGGCGATCACCGAAAGGCGCGGCAGGTAGCCCGAATCCTCGAGGATGCCGAAGGCGAGGAAGAAGGTGGTGACGATGGGCAGGATCAGCGCCAGGGCGTAAGTCATGCCCATGGTCCACAGGCCGTATTCGCCGACCAGCAGCGCGGCCAGCCAGGGCCAGGGCGCGACGCCCTCGACCATCTGCGTTACCGCCGGGTTCAGCACGCCCTCGAACAAGTCTTTCTCCAGCAGTCCGACCAGGGTCGTGGCGCCGAACACGCCGACGAACTGATACACGGCGTATAGCATGGCGAGCAGAATGGGCAGGCTCCAGACCGGATGCACCACCCACTGGCCGACGCGTTGCGCCAGCAGCGGCGTGGCGCGCGCGCTGCGCTTCAGGCAGCGGCCGGCGAGCAGGCCGGCGGCCTCGCTGCGTTCGCGCGCCAGTGCTTCGGCCAGCTTGCCGCCGCCGCGCTGCTCGGCTTCATTGCGGATCGCCGCCAGCGTGCCGGGGAGGTTCCCCGGCTGCTGCTCCAGCCAGCGCGTGGCCTCGGGATCGTGGCCCATGTAGAGCACGGCCAGACCGCGCGCGGCGAGGCGCGGATGGCGCCCACCCGCCTCGATGCGCGCGGTCAGCGTGGCCAGCGTGACCTCGATGTCGGTGTCGTAGTGCAGCAGCGCGTGCGGCACGCGCGCCGCCGCGATGGCGCGGCCAAGATCGGCCATGCCCTCGCCGCTGGTTGCCACGGTGGCCACCACCGGGATGCCCAGTGCGGCTTCGAGTGCAGGCACGTCGAGCACCACGCCGCGCGCCGCCGCCTCGTCGTGCATGTTGAGGACCAGCACCATCGGGATGCCGGTTTCGGCCAGCAGTGCGGTCAGCGCCAGGATGCGGCGCAGGTTCTTGGCGTCGCCGACCTGGACCAGCACCCGGCAGTCCTCTTCCAGCAGCGCGCGCAGGGTGACGCGCTCGTCATCGCTGCGCGAGGGCAGGGCCAGCACGCCGGGGGTGTCGAGCAACTGCGCGGCGGGATCGAAGCGCGCCGTGGCGCGCGAGACTTCGACCGTGGTGCCGGGGTAATTGGAGACATTGACGTAGGCGCCGGTGAGACGGTGGAACAGCACCGACTTGCCGACGTTGGGGTGGCCGACGAGCAGCACGGCGGGTGGAATGGCGGTGGCGGTCATTTGGTCAGGATCAGTTTTCCGGCCTGGGTCTGGCGCAAGCGGTAGGTTTCGAGTCCGTGGCGGATCAGTATTTCCGTGGCGCCCTGGAACAGTGCGCGGCTTTCCAGCGCCGCCGGCGGCGGCTTGTCGTTGCCGACCGCCGCTGCGGTGGGCGCCGGCGGCGATGTTCGCGGTTGTTTGCGTTCGACGCTCATCGGGCGGCGGATCGAGTCGGTTCGGTGATGAAGCCTATGCGCGTGAGTCCTTCGCGCGCAGCCGCCGACATGACTTCGGCGACTTTCTCATAGGGCGTCGTGCGCTCGGCGCGCAGGTGCAGCTCGGGTTGCGGCGACAGCGCGGCGGCGGCGCGCAGCTTCTGCTCGAGCAGCGCGGCGGCCACCACTTCGCCGTTCCAATACACCTGGCCGGCGCCGTCGATGGCGAGCTGCACGTTGTCCGGTTTGGTCAGATTGGGCGCCGAGCTTGCCTTGGGCAGGTCGACCTTCACCGCATGGGTGAGCAGCGGTGCGGTGACGATGAAGATCACCAAGAGTACGAGCATGACATCGATCAGAGGGATCATGTTGATCTCGGCCAGGGCTTCATTGCCGTCATCGTCGTTCAGTGTGGCGAAGGACATGTCACTCTCCCTAAGCACTTGCCCGCGCCGCGACGCGGGCGATGATGCGCTCCGAGGTGGCGGCCACCTCGGCCACCTGCGCGGCCTGCTGCGGCGCGCTCTTGAGGCCGGTGGCGAGGAAGTTGAACAGGTCGTGGGCGAAGGAATTCAGTTCCGCCAGGGTGTTGCGGTTGGCGCGGGCGAAGGCGTTGTAGGCCACCGCCGCCGGGATCGCCACGGCCAGGCCGATGGCGGTCATGATCAGCGCCTCGCCGACCGGGCCGGCGACCTTGTCCAGCGTGCCCTGACCGCTCATGCCGATCGCCATCAAGGCGTGGTAGATGCCCCAGACGGTGCCGAACAGGCCGACGAAGGGGGCGGAGGACGCCACCGTGGCGAGGAAGGTCTGGCCGTATTCAAGGCGCGACTTGTCCTGGGCGATGGCGCGCTTGAGCGCGCGGCTGAGGAACTCGTCGGGCGTGCCGGCATCGACCAGGCCGCGCCCCGTGTGTCCGTCGCGCCCGGCCTTGTGCTGCTCGATGGCGTTGAAGCCGTGATGCACCAGGTGCGAAAAGGCTTCGGTGACGCCGGTCTGGCGCAGGTGGCGGGCGACGGCATCGAGGCTGGGCGCGGCCCAGAAGGCGGCGAGGAATGCGGCGCTCTTCTTCTGTGTGCGGATGAGCTGCAGGCCCTTGGTCGCGATCAGGTACCAGGTGCCGACCGACATGATCAGCATCAGCGCGAGGATGACGCGGGCGATGCCATCGGTATGGGCGAGGAAGTGGCCGAAGCCCAGTGTTGTTTCCATGGTCAGTCCTTCAAGGTGAATGCGATGGGAACCAGTACCCAGGCGGCGATGGCCTCCTGGCCGAGGCGGGCGGGGACGAACTTCCAGCGCCGCACCGCGGCCAGTGCCGAATCGTCGAGGCGGGTGTAACCGCTGGAGGTATGCAGTTGCACGTCGGTGGCGCTGCCGTCGGCGGCAACATGTACGCGCAGCACCACCTTGCCCTGCTCGCCGACGCGGCGCGAAATCGGCGGGTAGTGCGGCTTGGGGTTGTCCAGGTAGTTGGCGTCGAAGCGCGGCGGTGTCGGCGCCGCGACCGGTGCCGGCGGCGCGACGATCGGCGCCGGCGCGGCCACGGGAGTCGGCGCTGGCGCCACGGCGACCGGCGAAGGCGAGGGCGATTCGGCGGGTGCCGCGAGTTGTGGCAGGGGCTGCAGCGTGGGCAAGGGGCGGCGTTCGACCGGCTTCGGGCGCGGCGGCACGATCTCGCGTTGTGGCTTGACGTCCGGTACGGGTGACAGCAGGCTGACGCTGAGCACCGCCAGCGGCGTCGGCAGGGGAATCACGTTGAGTTGCACCAGAGCCGTCAGCACCAGCAGATGGACCAGGACGACGCCACCCAGGCCGGTGGCGGAAAGGCGCGGCCGCGTGCTGTGGGCATGGTTGTGGGCGTAGCTGGGGGTGGCGGCGTTCATGGCTCAGTCGGCAAGCCGGATGACCTGCTCGGTCGGGGCGGCATTGCTCAATGCCGCCAGGCTGCGGGCAAAGCTGCCGACGCCGGGCGAGGGCACGAAGACGCAGGGCTTGCCCTGCTTCTTGCAGGCGTCCTTGAGCTTCCAGTAGGCGGCGTGCGAGATGCAGCCGGTCTGGCAGACCACGGCGTCGGCAGTGGCGATCGCGGCGTCGATGCGCTGCAGCGATTCCTGCTGGCCTCCGTCGTGGTGCAGGAAGCGCCCGCCGTGTTGCTCGACCAGTTTGCGATAGCCGTCGATAAGGCCGCTGCGGCCGCCCACGCAGAGCACGCAGCGTCCTTCCAGCGCCGGTCCGGGCGGGCAGTCGCGACCGCAGACGGGAGCGTCGGCGGATGCGTTTGCGGCGGCGAGCTTCTCGTGCGCGGCCTTGAGCTCGATCTCCAGTTGCGCCGCGCGGCGCGCGTTGGTCGCATTCCACTCCTCCAGAGCCTCGGCGCGGGCGGCGAAGGCGGCGGCGCGTTGCTGCAGGTCGGCGTAGTCCTTGCGTTCGCGCGCGGCGGCAGCCAGCTCGCGTTCCTGCGCCGCGGCCTGTGCCGCGCGCTGGCGGCTTTGTTCCAGCTCCCGGCGCAGCGCGGTGAGTGCGGCGGCGTGGGTGCGCCGCTCGTCCTCGCTGCTTTTGCGCAGCTCCGCGACCTCGCCGCGCAGCTTTTCTGCCTCGCGCTTGTGACGTTCCAGCTGGCGCAAGTCGGCGCGCAGCTCGGCGCCGACCTGGTGCGAGAGCATGTGGATGTCGCCGTGGATTTCGCGCCCGAGGCCGTCGTCGGTGGCCGGATGGGTCCATGCCGCCCACAGCGCGCCGGGGATGTCCGCGCCGGCGGCCAGCGCCTCGCGCCAGGCGTAGGCGACCTCGGTGGCGGACTTCGCCGGAGTGAAGCGGGCGATGGCTTGCGCGTGGCGTTTGTCGAAGAAGCGCTGGATGGCCTCGGTCAGGGCACAGCGGTCTTCGCAATAGCCGACCACCACGGTGTGCAGGCTGTAGTCCGTCATGTTGCTGACGTCATAGCCGGAATGCGGGGCGAGGCGGCGCATCTCGGGCACCGGCAGGCAGGTGCCGATCAGGGCGCAGTGATAGGCGTGCGGCAGTTCCCAGAGCTTGCGACGGCGGCGGCTGGCGACGACCGGGATGTCGTCGGCCGAGCACAGGCAGCGCTGTCCCTCGGGAAAGGCGCTGCTGATCATCTGCGCCAGCGTACTCATGCGTGCTGGGCGCCCCGTTGGGGCGCGGGCCGGGCAGAGGACGTGGCGGACTGTCGCGGGGGCTTGTCGCGTTCGAGAATGTCGACCAGTTCGCGGGCGTGGGCGCGCAGGTGGTCGTCGGCTTCCGGATCGTTGGCCACTGCGTCGAGCAGCATGGCGGCGAGGTGGCCGGCGCGCGCGCAGCCGGTCTGCATGTGACGCGCCAGGTGGGCCAGCGCACCGGCGACCATGCGGGCGGGGGGCTGCGCGTGGCAGGCGGGGTCGTAGCTAGCGGACATCTTGGCAATCCTCCAAAGTGACGATGGGTGCTCGCTTTGGCTGGCTTGCCGACATTCCGCGAATGGCGACTGGCTGGCTGGTGCTGCGCGGGGCCGCCGTCTGGCGGCCGGCCCCGGAATTGCGGGTCAGGAGCCGGACGGCGCTCCCATCTGCGACTGCAGGTAGTTCTGCAGGCCGACCTTCCCGATCAGTTCGAGCTGGGTTTCGAGGTAGTCGATGTGTTCCTCTGTGTCGTCGAGGATGTCCTGCAGGATTTGGCGCGACACATAGTCGCCAACGCTTTCGCAGTGGGCGATGGCCGCCTTGGTGTCGGCATGGGCGCCGCGCTCCAGCGTCAGGTCGCCGGCCAGGCATTCCGGCACGTGCTCGCCGATGATCAGCTTGTTCAGCGCCTGCAGGTTGGGCAGGCCTTCGAGGAACAGCACGCGTTCGATCAGCTTGTCGGCGTGGTGCATTTCCTCGATCGATTCCTCATACTCGTGCTTGCCCAGGGCCTCAAAGCCCCAGTTCTTGTACATGCGGGCGTGGAGGAAATACTGGTTGATCGCGGTCAGTTCATTGACCAGGCACTTGTTGAGCAGCTGGATGACCTTCTTGTCGCCTTTCATGTCGATCTCCGATCATGCCGCCATGGGCTGCGGACCCGGGGCGGAGAGTTGAAGAGGCGCACGGGCGTGCAGGGATTGATGCAGGACATCGCGCGCGCAGTCGGTACAGCGGCCACAGCAGGCGCCGACGCCCAGTTGCTCGCGCAATTCTCGCAGACTGCAGCAACCGTCGGCGACGGCGCTGCCGATGTCGCGTTCAGTCACGGCATTGCAGATGCAAACGTACATGGCGGGCTCCAGGCTTACTTGGTGAGGATCAGCTTGTCCTGTCGCGTGCGGCGCAGGCGATAGGTCTGGCCGCAATGGCGGATCAGGATCTCGGCCCGGCTGCCGAGGAGCGCCGAACTCTCCAGCGGATCGCTGCGGGCGACAGCGGGGCAAGGCGCGGTAGTGTTGGGAAGGCTTGTCTTGGCAGGCATGGTCGGGCGCTCTCTGAGAGTCAAATCGTATTGAGAATGATTCTCATTGATGTGGGCTGTTTTGTCAACATGGGAATTGGTCTTTCTTTGTTTGGCGGGAACTTGAGCAAGCGGCTGCTCCGTCAGGAAGTCGAAACCTTGCCGACGGTACAATTGAGGTTTTAGCCAACAGGAGTTGACCGTGGGCCTTGATCGCGTTCCGTCGGGCAAGGATTTGCCCAATGATTTCAATGTGGTTATCGAAATTTCGATGCATTCGGAGCCGATCAAGTACGAGGTCGACAAGGATTCCGGCGCGATCTTCGTCGACCGTTTCATGTCGACCTCGATGCACTATCCCTGCAACTACGGCTATATCCCGCACACGATTGCCGGCGACGGCGATCCGGTGGACGTGCTGGTTCTGTCGCAGTTCGCCCTGCCGCCTGGCGTGGTTGTCCGTTGCCGCCCGATCGGCATGCTGAAGATGACCGACGAGGCGGGCGACGATGCCAAGCTCCTGGCCGTGCCGGTCGACAAGCTGACGCCGATGTACCGCGATGTGACCGATCCACGCGACCTGCCGCAGTTGGTGCTTGACCAGATCTCGCACTTCTTCGCCCACTACAAGGATCTGGAGCCGGGCAAGTTCGTCAAGATCAATGGCTGGGTCGGCGTCGATGACGCCAAGAAGGAGATCATGGCCGGCGTTGCCGCCTACAACACGGCAAAAGAAAAGCCCGCGTTCTAGGGTCTGCCGCGCCATTCGAGCCCGCCCCTGGGCGGGCTTTTTTGCGCCTGCCATCCGCTATAGTCATGCCCATGAGCCGCATCCGAGTCGCCATCGCCCAGTTCAACGCCATTGTCGGCGACCTTTCAGGCAATGCCCGCCGCATTCTCGATCTGGCGGCGCAGGCCAGGGCCGGTGGTGCCGATCTGCTGCTGACGCCTGAGCTGGCCCTGTGCGGCTATCCACCGGAAGACCTGTTGATGCGTGCCGACTTCTACCGCGCCTGCGAACGGGAGCTTGCCGGCTTGGCCGCTGCCGCGCCGCTGCCCCTGGTGGTGGGCTACGCCGAGGAGTCGGGCGGCCTACGCTACAACGCGGCGGCGGTGGTTGAAGGAGGGGGGGTACGCGCCAACTACCGCAAGCACCGCTTGCCCAACTACGAGGTGTTCGACGAGGAGCGCTATTTCGCGGCCGGCACCCAGCCCTGCGTAGTCGAAATAAAGGGCGTGCGCTGCGGGCTGGCGATCTGTGCCGATGTCTGGGAATACGGCGCCGCCGAGGCAGCCGCAATGGCCGGCGCCGACCTGATCCTGGCCCTGAATGCCTCGCCTTTCCACCTGCAGAAACAGCCGCGCCGCCACGACGTGCTGCGCGATCGCATCGCGGCCACCGGCAAGCCGGTGATCTATGCCAATCTTGTTGGTGGCCAGGATGAACTGGTGTTCGACGGCGCGTCCTTCGCCATGGACGGTCAGGGCCGCCTGACCCATCAGCTCGCAGCCTTCGGCGAGGAGATTGCCTTCGTCGATTTCGCCGACGGCAACCTGCTGCCGGGCGTGGTGGTGCCCTCGGCATCGGCCGAGTGCGAGGTGTATGAGGCACTCAAGCTTGGCGTGAAAGATTACCTGGGCAAGAACGGATTCCCGGGGGCCATCATCGGCCTCTCCGGCGGCATCGACTCGGCGTTGACCCTGGCCATCGCCGCCGATGCACTCGGGCCGGAGAAAGTGCGGGCCGTGATGATGCCGTCGCCGTGGACGGCGCAGATGAGCCTCGACGATTCGCGCGAGATGGTGAGGCGCCTTGGCATCGAGTACGACGAGATCCCGATCGAGGCGGCGATGGCGCAGTTCGCCGTGGCGCTGGCGCCGACTTTTGCGCGGCTGGGGCCAAAGCCGGACTGGGATACGACCGACGAGAACCTGCAGGCGCGCATCCGCGGCATGCTGCTGATGGCGATCTCAAACCGTACCGGGCGCATCGTGTTGACCACCGGCAACAAGAGCGAAATGGCGGTCGGTTACGCCACCCTCTACGGTGACATGGCCGGCGGTTTCGCCGTGATCAAGGATGTGTTCAAGACCTTCGTCTATCGCCTTGCCGAGTATCGCAACGGACTGTCGGAGGTTATCCCGCGCAACATCATCGACCGCCCGCCCTCCGCGGAACTGAAGCCCGGCCAGACCGATCAGGACACCCTGCCCTCCTACGAGGTGCTTGACGCCATCATCGAGGCCTACATGGTGCGTGACCAGAGCCCGCGCCAGATTGTCGCCGGCGGCATGGCCGAGGCCGACGTGCGCAAGGTCGTCGGCATGTTGAAGCGAAACGAATACAAGCGGCGCCAGGCACCGGTGGGCATCCGCGTGACGGAGCGGGGCTTCGGCAAGGATTGGCGCTATCCGATAACATCGGCGTATGCCGACGAATGGTGAGACCGGCCTGCGGCGGCCATCCGGCCCGTGGCCTTGGTGTCGCGTCCGCCGGGCGGCCAAGAATTGTTTAGTTTTACGACTGGGGACAGGGAAATGAAAAAGATCGAAGCAGTCATCAAGCCCTTCAAGCTCGACGAGGTGCGCGAGGCATTGTCGGAGGTTGGCGTGACGGGCCTGACCGTCACCGAGGTCAAGGGTTTCGGCCGCCAGAAGGGCCATACCGAGCTCTACCGCGGCGCCGAGTACGTGGTTGATTTCCTGCCCAAGATAAAGATCGAAATCGTGGTGGCAGAGCAGACTGTCGAGCCGGCGATCGAGGCCATCATCAAGGCGGCGCGTACCGGCAAGATCGGTGACGGCAAAATTTTTGTCTCGCCGGTGGAGCAGGTCGTGCGCATACGTACAGGCGAGGCGAACGAAGCGGCCATTTAGGCCGCGCCGCTCGCCGCAACGGGCGGCGGGCTGATCAGCCTTTTTCCGATCCCTCCCGGGTTGCGGCATGACGGCCGCTTCGCGGGTATCGGCCTTCATGAGGTGCTGAAGCGCTATCCACGGCCAGGGGTGCTCGGGTCAGCTCGCTGCGCTTGCCTGCTTGGCGGCAAGCAGCACCACTACCGCACCGGCGCCGCCGTGCGCGGCACGGGCCTGACAGAAGGCCAGCACTTCGCGGCGCTGCGCCAGCCAGCCCAGCACCAGCTGCTTCAGGACCGGTTCGCGCCCGGGTGAGCGCAGGCCCTTGCCATGCACGATGCGCAGGCAGCGGGCGTCGCGGCTGCGGCAATCGATGAGGAACTGATTCACGGCCAGGCGTGCCTCGTCGCGGTTCAGCCCGTGCAGGTCGAGCGCAGCCTGGACTACCCAGCGGCCCCGGCGCAGATCGCGCAAAAGGCTGCGCGGCAGGCCCGGACGCAGCCAGGACGCCTCGTCGCCGCCTTCAAGTTGCAGGTCGAGAATGTCGGACCCCTGCAGCGATTCCGTCAGCGCATCCCGGGCATCGCGCGCTGACATGCGGGGAATTGCGGGTGGTGGTGGTGGGCCCGGAACGGTGGGGGTCTGCGGCAAGGGCTGGGCATCGGCGACAGCGGCGCGAAAGGCGGCCCGATCCTCGTCCTCGGTCCCCGGCACCGTCGCCATGCGGCGCGTTATCCGGCGAGGCCCAGGCTGTCGAGGTAACGCTCGGCGTCGAGCGCCGCCATGCAGCCGGTCCCGGCACTGGTTACGGCCTGGCGGTAGATGTGGTCCTGCACGTCGCCAGCGGCGAACACGCCGGGAATGCTGGTTGCCGTGGCGTTGCCATGGCGTCCGCCCTCGGTGACGATGTAGCCGCCTTCCATGGCCAGCTGGCCGGCAAAAATGTCGGTATTGGGTTTATGGCCGATGGCGATGAAGACTCCCATCAGCGGTACATCCTCGGTGGCGCCGGTCTGGGCATGCTTGATGCGCATGCCGGTGACACCGGTCTTGTCGCCGAGCACCTCGTCAAGGGTGTGGTTCCACTTGATGGTGACCTTGCCGGCCTTTTCCTTTTCGAACAGCTTGTCCTGCATGATTTTTTCGGCACGAAACCTGTCGCGGCGATGCACCACCGTGACGTGACTGGCAATGTTGGCCAGGTACAGCGCTTCCTCGACCGCGGTATTGCCGCCGCCCACCACGGCCACCGGCTGGTTCTTGTAAAAGAAGCCATCGCAGGTGGCGCAGGCAGACACGCCTTTGCCGGAGAACGCCTCTTCCGAAGGCAGGCCGAGATACTGCGCCGAGGCGCCGGTGGCGATGATCAGGGCATCGCAAGTGTACTCGCCCGAGTCGCCGATCAGGCGCATCGGCTTTTCGGTCAGCTTCGCCGTGTGAATATGGTCGAAGACCATTTCGGTGTTGAAGCGGGCGGCATGTTTCTCGAAACGCGCCATCAGGTCGGGCCCCTGGACGCCGTCGGCATCCGCCGGCCAGTTATCCACCTCTGTGGTGGTCATCAGCTGGCCACCCTGGGCCATGCCGGTGATAAGCACCGGATTGAGATTGGCGCGGGCGGCATAGACGGCGGCGGAATAGCCGGCCGGTCCGGACCCCAGGATCAACAAACGCATATGACGGGTGCTCATGGTCGGACTTTCTCGAATGTTTGGTCGGAAGATTATATAGATGCGCCTCGCCCGGGCGCTTTCAAGCCGCGGTGCGCGAGCGCGGCTGCCTGAATCGCCAAAGACCGCCCGGTTGTGGGTAAGATGCGATGGTATTCGCACCCAGTCTTTCCTGCTCCGGAACTCGCCGGGCGCCCAACGCGAGGGACAGAATGCTTTTGCCGCAATGGATGTCCGGAGACCGTTTCCGCAAGACCTGGCAGTTTCTTGCCGTAACCGTGCTGGCCCTCGTCGTCTCGCTGGGCAGCGAACGGATGGGCTGGCTGCAGGACTACGAGAACATCTACTACGACTACTGGCACCAGATAGCCGGCAAGCGCCGCGACGCGCAGCATGCTGCGGTGATTGCCGTCGATGATGACACCCTGCTGCAGTACCGGGACGATCCCCTGGCCTTCTGGCAGCCGATCTTCGCCGTGGCTATGCAGAACCTCACCGATGCCGGCGTCAAATCGATCGGGCTGGACTTCATCTATGCGGTCAGCGCCGAAGCCTGGTTGCGCAAGCTGAACCTGCCGGACAGCGAAGTCTCGCGCAACTACGATGCCCCCTTTCGCGGGCAGCTGGCGCAGGGCAACAAGATCCTGATCGCACAGCTGGTCGAAACATCGACCGGGGATCTCGAAGTGATGGGGCCGCCGCAGGAACACCTGCTGATGATGCCCAATGGCGCCTACGACACCGGCATCGCCAACCTGTACCCGGACAACGACAAGCTGGTGCGTACCTTCTACCCGGTGGTGATCCCCGACAAGGAGTTTCCCGGAGTCGGATTTGCCATGCAGCTCGTCCTGCGCGCGACCGGTGGCGATACGCTGGCCGATTCCTGGGCTTTCGCCGGCGAGGATTACCAGCGCGTGCGCGAGCGTCGGCGCATCGGTTATGTCGGCCCCCCCGGCAGCATGCTTACCGTGTCCATGAGCCGCCTGCTGAAGCCCGATGCACTCGACGATCCTGAGGTAAAGCAGCTCAAGGGCCGCGCGGTGATCATCGCGCCGAACAACATTGGCACGTCGGACCGGCATTTTTCGCCCTATTCGCGAGTTTTCCCCTACGCCTCGACCGAACCGATGATAGGCGGCGAGATTCATGCCAACGTGATCGAGACCATCCTGTCGGGCATCTATCCCCGCAGCCTGAACCTCTGGATTGCCTGGCCGGCGCTGGTCCTCGTGCTGGTGTTCATTGTCACGCTCTACCTGCGCATGCATCCGGCCGCCGGCCTCGGCGTCGGCCTGGCGGCATCGGTGATGGTGCTGGTGCCTGCCTATTCGCTGTTCCAGAACGACCAGCTGCTTGCCGTTGCGCCATTCCACGTGGCATTTGCGACCGCCTACCTGGCGACCCTGGCGCTGCGCCTCACCGGCGAGGAGCGGCAGCGTGCCCAGCTCAAGTCGATGTTCGGCCAGTACGTGTCGGATGTTGTGGTCGACAAGCTGATCGCCGAGGGCCAGCGGCCGAATCTCAGCGGCGAAAAACTCGAGGTATCGGTGTTGTTTTCGGATATCCGCAACTTCACCACCATATCCGAAAAGCTCGATGCCGAGGAGGTCGTCGAAATGCTGAACGCCTATTTTGGCCTGACTTGCGAGCCGATTCTTGAGCAGGGCGGAATGGTCAACAAGTTCATCGGCGATGCGGTAATGGCGGTGTTCGGTTCCCCGGTGCATTACGACGACCATGCGCGGCGGGCGCTGCTGGCGGCACAGGGCATGGCCAAGGAGGCCCAGGGATTCAAGGAATGGATGAAGAACCGTTTTCCCGATCGCGGCCTGCCGGAGTTCGGCATTGGCATCGGCGTCCATACCGGCCCGGCGGTGATGGGGGATATCGGCTCGATCAAGCGGCGCGAGTTCACGGCCATCGGCGACACGGTAAATGCCGCGTCGCGCCTGGAGGGGGTGACCAAGGAGCTCGGCTGCGTGATCGCCGCCAGTGCCGCCGCGATCAACGCCGCCGGTGGCGGAATACGAACGGGTAAGGTGCAGGTGGTTCATGTGAAGGGAAAGGCGGAACCAATCGAGGTCTTCGAGGTCTTGCCGGATTGAACCCGCGGACTCCGGCCACGTGCGAGTACGCTGATTTCGTTTATTTATTGAAATTTTCGGTTTGGGTGGGATAATCAATAGTTGATTCTCAAACTAGGCAATTCCGGATCGACGGCCCCGTGGCAATTCTGGTCACCAACATCTTTACAGGCGGATGGCGCATGGCGCGGACAGTGTTTGCGCGGGCGCTGCTGATCCTGCTGGCGGTTGCCGGCAGCCTCCTGGCGCCCGGCGTTAGCGCTCAAGGTCGGCCTGGCCCTGGCAGTGGCAAGGAGACACGCGTTGCCCTGGTGATCGGCAACTCCGATTACCGCAGCGCCCCGCTGGAAAACCCCGCCAACGATGCCAGCGACCTGGCTGCCGCGCTGGAGAAGCAGGGCTTCAATGTGCTGGTCCGCGAAAACGTGGGCGAACGCGGGTTGAAGGAGGCCGTTGATGTCTTTGCCAAGCACCTCAAGAATGGAGGCATCGGCCTGTTCTTTTTTGCCGGCCATGGCGTTCAGCTCAAGGACCAGAACTTTCTGCTTCCGGTGGATGTTGGCTTCGAAAGCGAAGCCGATGTCAGCTTCAAGTCCGTCAGTGCCGAGTACGTCCTGTCGCGCATGGCCGAAGCCGGCAACCGCATCAATATAGTGATCCTCGATGCCTGTCGCAACAATCCGCTGCAGCAGTCTCGCAAGACCATCAGCAAGGGGCTGGGCGTGATGAACGTCGGCAGGGCCGAAAAAGGCACGTTCATTGCCTATGCCACGTCACCTGGCTCGACCGCTGCGGACGGTACTGGGCGCAATGGCCTCTACACAAAGCACCTGCTACGCTCGCTCGAAACCCAGGATTCGGACATTGACAAGGTTTTCGGGCGCGTTCGTACCGGGGTCGTCCAGGACACCAGTGGCGAGCAGGTTCCCTGGACATCCAGTTCGGTGATCGGCAGCTTCTACTTCAATCCGGCGGAAGATCTGGCGGCTTTGCAGCGTCCGACGACAAGCAACATGGCTACGCACGAGCTGGCAACGGCGGCACCTCTGGCGCCCTATGATCCGGTGCAGGAGAAGGCGCTCTGGGAGCAGATCAAGGATAGCCGGAACCCGGCGGACTACATCGCCTATCTGGAGAAGTTCTCCGGCGCCCGTCGCGCGGCCTATGCACGCTGGATGGTGCAAAAGCTCGGCGGGACCCTGCCTGCCGGCAACCGGCCTGTCGTACAGGCGGGTGCGGCCGCGCCGCAACTGAGCATGGCGACACCGGCGGCGGTGTTGCCCCAGGCGGCAGCCCCCGCTGCCAGTCTGGCCGCCGGAGCCATGCCGTCGCCGGGAACGGTGATCCAGGATTGCGCCGACTGCCCTGAACTGGTTGCCGTTCCGGCGGGCGAGTACGTGATGGGCAGCAGCCCGAAGGAAAAGATGCGCGAACTCGATGAGGAACCGGCGCACCGGGTGCGGATAGCGGCATCGTTTGCTGTCGGCAAGTTCGAGGTGACGCGGGCGCAGTACGGCGTGTTTGCCAAGGAAACCGGGCGGGATGCAAAGGCGGGCTGCCATTCCACACGTGGTGGCTTTTTCCACAAGAACCCCAAGGCGACCTGGCAGGATCCCGGATTCGACCAGAAGAACAATGAGCCGGCGGTGTGCGTCAGTTGGGAGGACGCTCGGGGATATGCGGCATGGCTGGGCCGCAAGACCGGCAAGGCGTATCGCTTGCCCAACGAGGCCGAATGGGAGTACGCCGCGCGCGCCGGGAGTACCGGCCGTCGCTACTGGGCCGAAACCGATGAAGCAGCGTCGTGCAAGTTTGCCAGTGTTGCCGACGCGTCCTATAAATCGGTTTCGCCCGGTGCGCCGCTGTTCCGTTGTTCCGACGGCTTTACCCATACCGCCCCGGTCGGCCGCTTTCCCGCCAATCCGTTCGGCCTGCACGACATGCTCGGCAATGTATGGGAATGGGTCGAGGACTGCTGGAACGAGGGCTACACCGGGGCCCCCGATCTGGCCGTGGCGCGGGTCACCGGTTCCTGCAACGAAAGGGTGTTTCGCGGCGGCGCCTGGAACAGTTCGCCGACCACGGTACGCAGCGCCTACCGCGACCGCGACTCGAAGGATGAACGGCACGACAACCTGGGGTTCCGCGTCGCGCGATCCTTGCCGTGACCCGGTAGCCTGCACTGGGGACGATGACTGATCTTGCCTGCAACGCAAAACGTCGCGACTTGCTGATCGCCGGGGGTGTCGCCGCAGCGCTGGGTACCCTGCCGTTTGCCACCGACAGTTTTGCCCAGGCCGCCGCCGGTCAGCCGATACAGGATATTTACGCGCCCCGCACCAAGTTCGCGCTGCTGATTGGCAATCGGGACTACCCGAACCGCAAGGACATCGCCCCCGCGCACAAGAACGTTCGCGACCTCAAGGAGATCCTCGAGTACTACGAATTCAAGGTGCGCGATTTCCGCGACCTTGACGCACTTGGCATGGCACGGGTGCTTGCCGAGTTCGGGTCCGAAGTACGTGCCGCCGGTGAGTCCAGCCTGCCCGGATCCGTGGCGGTGGTGTTCTATTTCTGTGGCCACGGATTCCAGTCCTCCGGGCAGAACTACGTGGTCCCCGCAGGCATCGATCCGTCGTCGGAGAAAGCGCTGGCAGCGTCCCTGCGCCTGCAGGAAGACATCCTGGTTGCCTTGCCGCAACGCTATCCCGGGATCAGCATCGCGTTGATCGACGCTTGCCGTACCGATCCGATGGTCAGGCGCGGGGTCGACGACTTCAACCAGATCACCGCGCCGGAAGGCATGCTGGTGTTTTTCGCCACGCGTGCCGGGCGCCCGGCCCTGGCGCCGATCAGCCCCGATCGCAATACCTTCTTCGTCGGCGCCATTGTCGATGTCCTGCGCGATGCAAACGGAGTCACGCCCATAGACGACCTTTTTCGCCTGGCGGCAGTTGAGTGCCAGAGTCGAGTCAAGGCGGAATTCGACAAGGTCAAGCTCAAGATCCCGCCCCAGTTTCCCGAAAGTACCGGCAACCTTCGCGGACGCTTCGTCATACGCAATCGTCAGCTGGAGTTGCGGCGCGGTCGTTCCGGAAAAGGTGCCCTGCTCGGGGTCGATCCCGCCTTGCTCGAACAGCGCTGGGAGGTCATCCAGGCTTCGCTGCGGCCGTCGCGGCTGATCCGGCTCTGCGAGCAGTTCCAGAAGGATTTCCCCGGCAGCGAGTACGAGCAGCAGGTTCTCGTGACCATCGCCGGTGCGCGCCAGGCGCTGGAAAGCCAGAGATCCGCCGATCTCTCCGGCGACCTGTTCGAGGAACGAACGGGCGATCGCGACTATCGGGACGATTTGATCAAGGCGCTGCGCGGCGACAAGGACGCCGCCCACCGGATCGCGTTTGCCTACCGTGACGGCAAGCATGGCGTGAAGTCCAATCCAAGGCGTACCGAACAATGGTTGCGCTTCGCCGCCGAGCTCGGCAACGGTATTGCCAGTTGGGAACTGTCAGAGCTCTACAACCAGTCCGGCCAGGTTGGGGACGCCGCGCGTTTCGAGAAGAAGGCGCTCGACCTTGGTTATCGTCCGCCCCCGCGCCTCGCCACCCGCGGCTACTGACGGGCAGGACTGGTCCTGCGGGGGGGGGGGGCTTCGCCGTACCGCCAGCGCCGACTTTTGTGCGTCGGTTGCCGGTTGCGCAGGGGCCGCTGGCGACCTGATCCATACACTGCTTCGCTCCTGGCCTTTACTCCACGCCGATGGGTTGGGTGAGATAGAATCAATTTGGCAAAGTTTCGGTGCTCGCGCCGGTCTGGAATTTCCTGCCTGAGCGCATCCTCTTGTCCTGCCCAGACTATAGAAGGAGCATTCGGCCGCTTGCGCGGCGCGAACCACGATCGTTCATGGTGATCAACACAATTCTGGCCGTCCATGCGTAGACCGAGCGCACCCGTTCGTCGCGCTGTCGCCAGCATGCTTGTGTTGCTCGCGGGGGCCGTGTTCGGGCAGACGGCCCCACCTGCCGGTGCGATCCTGCAGACAGTACCGCCGGCGACTACGCGGCCGGACAGCGGGCCAGCCATCGAAGCTCCTGCATCCAGGCAGAGGGCAATTGCCGACGTGGAAGGCCTGCGCATCGAGATCAAGGGATTTCGCATCACCGGTCTGTCGGTGGTTTCGCCTGACGCCGTCAACGACGACCTTGCGCCCTTTATCGGCAAGGACAAGCGCTTTCAGGATCTGCTCGATGCGGCGGCAGCCGTCAAGCAACGCCTCGCGGGACTCGGTTTCTTTCTCGCCGATGTGGTCATTCCGGAACAGAAGATTGCCGATGGCATAGTTCAGTTGCTTGTCCTGGAGGGCCGCCTTGGCAAGGTCAAGCTGGAGATCGATCCGGCAGTCAACATCAATCGTGCGCTGTTGCAGTCCTACCTCGACGATCTCGATTCCGGTGGGCTTATCAGGACGACAGATGTTGAACGCGCTTTGTTCCAGATCCATGACCTGAGGGGCATTGTTGCCACCAGCAGTTTTGCGCCCGGCGCTGTCCAGGGCACCGCCGATCTGACCATCAAGGTATCTCCGGCCAAGAAGTTCGATGCCAACTTCGATTTTGACGCCAATGGGTCGGTATATACGGGGCTACATCGGGTGGGTGCGGGCTTGGACGCAAACGGATTGTTCGGCCGGGGGGAACTTATCAGTGTTCGTGCCACCAACGCCATCGACGGAAACCTGCGGTTTGCCAGGGCTTCCGCGCTGTTTCCCGTTGGCCCGTGGGGAACAAAAGTGGGCGCGGCGATATCCGACTTGTCCTATCGATTGGGGACGCCCCTTTTTAATGCCTTGAAAGTCAATGGCAAGGCGTATGTGAGTTCGCTGACCCTCATTCACCCGCTTATCCGTTCGCGCAACACCAACCTGCTGCTGATCGCCCAGAGCGACAAGCGCGAGTTCTACGACATAAAGCTGTCGAATGGGGACGTCAACCTCAAGAAGACCGACGTCAATTCAGTAGGGCTTTCCGGTGATTTCCGTGACCGCCTCTGGGGCGGTGGCATCAATGTCTTCAATATCGCCTACACCCTGGGCGAGCTCAAGTTCGGCAATGCGACGCTGGAGGGAGCAGATGCCTCCGGCCGGAAAACAAAAGGGCTGTATGGCAAGACCAACCTGACGTTTTCCCGCCTGCAGGCTGTCTCCGAGCGGGTGGCCTTCTATGGTTCCTACAGCCAGCAGTTCACCAACAAGAACCTTGATCCGAGCGAGAAATTCAGTCTGGGTGGGCCGAACGCAGTTCGCGCCTATCCGCAGGGCGAAGGCGCCGGTGACGAAGGCTATTTCGCGACCCTCGAACTGCGGTATCGGATGCCTCTGGAAGATTCGCTGCCGGGTAATATTGTATTGGCCGGTTTTTACGATTTTGGCCGTTCCATTCTGATTAAACAACCGACCGCAAAGGATATTTCGGACAATGCAGAGCGCCTACGTCGAATCGCCGGTCCTGGCATAGGCATCAACTGGGAGGTGCCCAACGATTGGTACCTAAGGGCCACCCTCGCGTTCCGGGACACCACCAAGGCGACAGCCGACCATTTGCTGCGTTACCCGCGTTTTTATTTTCAGTTCAGCAAGTTTTTCTGAGTATTTTGCTTTCAACGTGATTTTTTATTACGTCAAGCAGGCGCCGACCCCATAGAATTGGGCACCGTGGCCGAGCCCTCGGCCGGCCGTTGAACTTCAGCGACCAGCCAAGCGATGCGGCTGTTGTGTCGTGTTGAGGAGCATTGCGATGTTCAGGCATGCCGCCCTGAATCGAGCCTACCGGTTGATCTGGTCGGAGACGCGCAATTCCTGGATTGCCGTGCCCGAGTTCGCGCGTGCCTGTGGCAGGCGCGCATCGCTCGTGCTCGCGATCGCCACGACCGCCGCCATCTGTGCCTCGACTGCTCCGTATGCGCAGACGCCGCCCCCAACGGCCTTGCCAACCGGCGGCAGCGTGGTCGCCGGACAGGTGGCCATCGGTACCCAGGGGGCGCGAATGGACGTCACGCAATCGTCCGCCAGTGCCATCGTCAATTGGAACAGCTTCAACATCGGCAGCCAGGCGCACGTCAACTTCGTGCAACCGGATGCCTCCTCCGTCATCCTGAACCGGGTCCTTGGTGGAAATGGTTCCACCATCCTCGGACAGATGACTGCAAATGGTCAGGTGTTTCTGGTGGATCCTGCGGGCATCCTCTTTGCCCAGGGCGCCCGTGTCGATGTCGGCGGACTTGTCGCGTCCTCGCTTGGGCTCAGCGATGCAAACTTCCTCGCCGGCAAATACCAGTTCGAAGCTCTTGGTACCAGTGGACAGGTGATCAACAGCGGAAGCCTGAGTTCCGCGGCCGGTGGCTATGTAGCTCTGATAGGGCCCCAGGTAAGCAACACCGGCACCATTCTGACCCCGCAAGGCAGCGTCGGCCTTGCTGCCGGAAGCCGGGTCAGGCTTGATTTCGATCATGACGGTATGCTGAGTTTCGACGTCGATGTCGCCGCCGCTGCAGCTCGCGCCGACAACAGCGGGGTCATCGCCGCGGACGGCGGGCGTGTTGTCATGAGCGTCCAGGCAAGAGATGCTCTGCTGTCCACCGTGCTGAACAATGACGGCGTGATTCGCGCCCGCAGCCTTGAAAGCCGCAATGGCGAAATCTGGCTAGGTGGAGGCAACTCCGGCGTCGTCAGCATTACCGGTGCGCTCGAAGCATCCGGCACCGCTAACAATCAAACCGGTGGCACCGTGAAGATTCTGGGTGACAAGGTGGGGCTGTTCGAACAGGCCGCAGTGGATGTCTCAGGAGTCGGCGCTGGCGGTACGGCGCTGATCGGCGGCAACTGGCAGGGAAAGGGGCCTGAACAGAACGCGACCGCGACCTATGTAGCCAAGGGCGCAACGATCAACGCCAATGCAGTCGGCAATGGCAACGGTGGCAAGGTTGTCGTGTGGGCGGACAAGGTAACCGCATTCTTTGGGGGCATTTCTTCAAAGGGAGGAGAGAGTACCGGGGATGGCGGGGCGATTGAGGTTTCGGGACATGAGCAGCTTGTTTTTCGCGGTTCTCTAGACCTTTCCGCGCCGAATGGTAAAGCTGGATCAGTTCTATTCGACCCGAAGAACATTGTTATTGCCGACACTGGCGCTGATCCGATTGCCGCGAATGATGCCTTCGCCTGCTGCTTTCCGCTTTTGTGGCCGAACAGCGGACCTGGCGCTGATCCGATTGCCGCGAATGATGCCTTCGCCGAGAATCCGACCGCGGACGCAACCTTTGATGCCGGTTTGATCACGACGCTAACTGACGCAGGTACAGCGGTAACGCTTCAGGCCAACAACGACATTACGGTAAACGAAGCGATCACGAGCAACAATGCAGGCGGAGACGGTGGCGCTCTGACATTCAATGCCGGGCGGTCAATTGCGATCAATGCCAACATCACGACCGATAACGGTGACTTCACCGCGATCGCCAATCATGCCGGAGCCGAGGCGCTAAATCGTGATCCGGGCGCCGCCACGATCACCATGGCAGGCGGGGCCATCGTAGACGCGGGAAGCGGTGCCATTTCTTTCTCATATGGCAACGGACCAAATGGAAATGACGCCACCGGCGCGATATCCCTGGCGTCGCTGACAACGACCGGAAGCATTTCCCTCACCACGGCGGCGAACAGCGGAGGATCTGCTTCCACACAAGCCGTTAGCGCCAGCGGCGCCATTTCTGCTGGCACACTGGACCTCCAATCGGCGACCTCGTTCACGTTTGATGGGAACGTAAGCGCAACGACGCTAACTACTGCCGCCGCACCGTATTCTGTTTCCTTCCTTGGTGCAACCACCACGGTTACGAATGCCGTTAGTTTCAACAACACCGGCACGGTGACGCTGGGCGATGGTGGCGACACGATCAACTTCACCGGCGGCGTGGTTGCCACGGCGCAGACCGGCGCGACCAACGGCGTGGTCCTGAACGGCAACGTAACGGCGGCCGGCACGGGCGTGATCACCCTGGGGGATGCCGACACCGGCGTCAATGTCACCGGCAACGCGACCGTTGGCGGCGCCTCAAGCGGTCAGATCACGCTGGGCAATGCGCTGCTCGCGGACAACGTCACGCTGACGGTGGGCACCGGCGCGGCGGCGACGCCGATCAGTCTGGCGGCGGTCACCGGCACGGCGGGCGGCACGGCCTCGAACCTGACGATCAACACCACGGGCGCGGTGACGGTGGCGGGCGCGGTGGGCACCGACATGGGCACGGTGACGGTAACCGACAGCAACGGTGTTACTTTTTCAGGCGCCGTGACAGTAACTGGCGCGTTGACGCAGACCAATGCCGCGACGGGGACCACCACCTTCACCGGCGCGGTGAGCGTGGGCAGCGCCGACCTCAAGGGGACGGCCTACGCCATCAACAACAGCTTCGCCTCGGCGGGCACCACGG
>Ga0172373_10001236_pt1 | contig 41607 bp, 30 predicted proteins | sample Lak10m_2_FD_114546 | JGI IMG/M metagenome (GOLD analysis project Ga0172373, IMG submission 114546) | Freshwater microbial communities from Kabuno Bay, South-Kivu, Congo - kab_092012_10m | ecosystem: Environmental > Aquatic > Freshwater > Lake | place: Democratic Republic of the Congo... | reverse complement strand
CCTTACTTCATTGGCAAAACGCTCCTCCTTTGCGGTGCCACGAAAGGTTTTATGAACGCGACCATCATAGCCGACCTTGACGATGGAGCGAATGCCGTCTTTGGCGATTTTCATGAACCGAGGGGTTGAAACAGAAGAGCGGAAGGTAGCCCGATTTCACCGATCTCCGAGGCAATTTCACGGCAGAACCGCGATTTTTGATGGGGTTTGGCACCGAATCCCCCCAAGACGAAGCCGTTCCTGGAAAATCCCCGCCCGGTCCCGCCATCGGATCGGTTTCGTTGCCCGATGACGGAGACGAGACGGAAATCCGAGCGGACTCCACGAATCAATCCTCCGCCTTCCGGGTCCGGATCATCAGCACCAACACCACCGAAACCACGGCCAACCCGGCGAAGGCTCCGAAGATAACGTTCAACGGCACCTTGCGATCGGTGAGCACTCCAAAAATCCAGTCGGCCACGCCCCCGAAAGTCATGCTGACGAAGTTCATCACGCCGTAGCCGGTCGCGCGCAGTTCCGGACGTGTGATCTGGCAGAGGATGGGCATGTTGTTTCCGTCGAAGAAACCCCAACCGATCCCGAAAAGAACGAGACCGGCGAGGGCGAGGGCGAAGGAACCTGCGGCCGGCGCATTGCCAACGCTGAAGAGGGCCGGGACGATCAGGACCATGCCGATGGCGCTGACATAGAGGCGACCGCGGTCGCTGCGTTTCATCCAGCGATCGGCGAGCCAGCCGCCGAAGATCGCGGCGACGAGGGCGGCAGCCTGCCAATAGAGCGAGGCGGAAACACCGGCCTTGCCCTGACTGATGTTGAATTCCTTCTGCAGGATCGCCGGCATCCAATCGCGCACAACCCACGCCGCCACCGCGGGCAGGGTGAAATAGGCGACCAGGAGAAGGAACGAACGATTCATCAACAACTCGCGTGCCGCCTGACCCACGCCGGGCTTTTCGACCACGGTCCCAGACATTTGCCGAGGCGGATTCCTGAGAAGAAACAGCAGCGGGATCGCATACAGAATGCCCGCGAGGCCGGTCCAGTCGAAGGCGGTGCGCCACCCGAGGGAGGGCTCGTCGGCGACATAGCCGGCAAAGCCGCCGAGCATGACGCCGCAATAGATCCCCATCTGGTGGACCCCAACGGCGCGCGAGCGAGTTCCCCCAAGATGGAAGTCGGAGATCAGGGCGAGGGCCGCCGGGATGTAGAAGGCCTCGCTGATACCCATGAGAGTGCGCGCCCAAAGCAGCTCGGAGTAGCTCTCGACCTGTCCCGTCCACCAAGTGATGCACGACCAAACGAAGAGACTGCCACAGATCGTGAGCTTTCGGCTGAAGCGATCGGCGATGTAACCGCCGATGGGACTGAAGAACGCGTAGACGAACTTGAACTTCCCTAACATCAACCCCCAATTCGCCTCCGACCCGATGCTGGGAATGTCGGCCATCACCGAAACCTTCATCGCCGCGATCATTTGGCGGTCGAGGTAGTTCAGCAGCGCGACCGGAAAAAGCAGCAGCACCATGAGCCACGCGGTGCGCATCGCCGGAGAGGGAGAGGAATTCATACGGGGACGGAAGAGCGTTTAAAGCACGTTCCCCGACCAGGGGAAAGGAAAAAGGCCGCAAAGGCCCGGCGCAGGTGCGGAACGGACGCGAATTTCCCACCTGCGAGGCCCAGACCGCGTGCCAACGGAGTCCATGAGCGACATCCTGAGGAACTCTCAAACAACGGATGGAAAGCACCGCCTCGCCTCACCACCGGACGCCCTCTCCGACTGCTCCGGGCCGCGATGATTCTGCCAGCCTCCCTCCCCCGCTCGCTCCCCCGCAGGAAAGATTGCGCTTTGTCCGGCGGTCACGTTCTGCTAGAGGTGCGGTCATGAAATTTCCCCAAGCCCTCTGTTTGCTGCCGCTGCTCTCGCTTGCCGCAGGCCCACTCCATGCCCAGGAAACCGCGCCCGCCCCGGCCGCGACGGATGGAGGGGATAAACTCGTCCGCATCCAGGTCGAGTGGATCGAGGTGGAGGCGCTCCAGATGACCGAGCTGCTCCGCGAAGGCGCGGCGTCCGACACCGCCCTGCGCGAGTCCGTCCAGAAGCTCATCGAAGACCGCGACGCCACCCTTGTCGAGACCACGCTCGTGACCGCCCGCAGCGGCCAGCGGGCCAAGGTCGAATCGATCCACGAACACATCTACCCGACCGAGTTCCAGGCACCGAAAGTGATCAATCCGGAGGAAGAGAAAGGCTCGAAAACGGTCCTGATCCTCCCGCACCCGACCGCCTTTGAAACCCGCAATCTCGGGGTGACGCTCGAAGTCGATCCCGTCCTCGGAGCCGATGGAAAAACGATCGACCTGAACCTTGCCCCCGAGCTGGTTTATCTCGTCGGCGAACAATCCTGGGCCGAATACGAAGGTGACCTCGGCACCAGCTCGACCCGCAGTCCCTCGATCTACACCGCCAAGACGACCACCCAGGTCGCGACCACCGATGGCGAGTATTGCCTCCTCAGCGCCCAGTCTCCACAGAATGTGGAAACCGGGATGACCGATGGCAGCCGCAAGCTGATGGCCTTCGTGCGGGTCGATGTGGTTTCGGTGAGCCCTCCGGTGAAGTGAGCCAAGATCCTGGTCGACCTCATGTTCAAACTCCGCGTCGACACCGGCGGCACTTTCACCGATTGCTGGGGACTGGCCGAGGGGGAAACGATTCCCCGCCTCGCCAAGGTTCTTTCCTCGGGGCGCCTGAGGGTGGCGGTCCAGCGGTGGCTGGGTCCCACCGAACTCATCCTCAAGGTGCCTCGCTCCTGGCGAGTTGGCGACACGTTCTTCACCGGCTACAAACTCGAGTCGGGCGGTTCCACCGCGCTGGTGCTTTCCTACGAGTGGGAGACGGGTCGGCTCGTCGTCTCGCGACCGCTCCCCGAATCGGAGTCGGTCGATTTGTTTACCCGCGAGGAGGCTCCCGTGCTCGGGGCGCGACTCCTCACCGGCACGCCACTCGACCGACCCCTCCCTCCGATGGATTTTCGGCTTGCCACGACCCGAGGCACCAACGCGCTGCTCGAGCGCAAAGGCGCACCTGTGGCGCTTTTCGTGACCCGCGGCTTCGCCGACCTGCCCATCATCCGGGACCAACGGCGCGCCGATTTGTTCGCCCTGAAGCACGAACGGCCCGCCCCCCTCTTTGCCCGGGTCGTCGAAGTCGAGGAACGTCTCGATGCCTCGGGAGAGATCCTGACAAATCTCTCGCTCGATCCTGACTTTGACACCAAAGCCCGCGAGGTCATCCAGTCCGGCATCTCCGTCGCCGCCGTCGCACTCCTCCACAGTCACCGGAATCGCGTGCACGAAATCGCCCTGCGCAATCATCTGCTCTCGCTCGGCTTCACCCACGTCTCGACCAGCGCCGAGCTCGCGCCGCTCGTGAAGATCCTCCCGCGTCTCGAGACGACCCTGGCCAACGCCACCCTGCAGCCGGTCATGCAGGCCTTCGTCGACCACCATCGCGAACGGCTCTCCGGCGAGAGCCGCCTCCTCATGATGACAAGCGCGGGAGGACTCGAGCCGATGGAGCAATTCCGGCCGAAAGACTCGCTTCTCTCCGGACCCGCCGGGGGTGTCTCGGGCGCGGCAGCCATCGCGGAGGAACTGGGCTTTTCCCGAGTCCTCACCTTCGACATGGGCGGCACGAGCACGGATGTGGCGCGCTACGACGACGGGTTCCAATATGACTTCGAACAACGCGTCGGCGATGCCCGCGTCCTCGCGCCGGCCCTCCGCATCGAGACGGTCGCGGCGGGGGGAGGCTCGATCTGTCGCTGGGAGAATGGTGGTCTGCGTGTCGGTCCGGAATCGGCCGGCGCTTCGCCGGGCCCGGCCTGTTACGGACGAGGGGGCCCTCTCACGATCACCGATGTGAATCTGCTCCTTGGCCGGATCGATCCGGAGAATTTCAGTATTCCCCTAGCCGCCTCGAATCTCGCTGCCGCCCGCGACGCCGCCCTGACCTTGCAACACGAGGCGGGTCTCGGTGGTGACGAACCCGATGCTCCTCTCCTCGCCGGACTCCTCGACCTCGCGGTCGAACAGATGGCCGACGCGATCCGCACGATCTCCGTCCGCGAGGGATCGGACCCGGCCGATTACGCCCTCCTCGCCTTCGGCGGAGCGGGACCACTCCACGCCTGCGCCATCGCCGAGCGGCTCGGCATGATGACCATCCTCGTGCCGGGGGAAGCCGGCGTCCTCAGCGCCTACGGGCTCGAATGCGCGGGCATCGAACGGTTTGCCGAACGCCAGATCGACCGGCCCGTTGATGACCCGGCTTTGGCGGATCTCTTCACCTCGGTCGAAAATGAAGCCGTGACCTCGCTGATCGACGCAGGTGAAACCGGCACCATCACCCGCCGAATCGCCGAGCTACGGCTCTCCGGACAGGACGCGACCTTGACGCTCGAGGTGGGTTTGTCAGGATCAATCGCAGACTCCTTTGCCGAGCGCTATCGGATGATCTTCGGCTACGAACCTCCGGTGGGAAGGTCGATCGAGGTGGTGAGTTACCGCGCCATCGCCGGCACCGGGCGTCGCATTCCCAAAAACGAAACTCGTGAGCGTTTCGCCCCGACCACCCGCGACGCTTCTTTCCTCGATCGGACCAAGCTCCGCCCCGGCGACACCATCGCCGGACCACGCGTCATCCAGGATCCCTTCAGCACCCTTTACCTCGCCCCCGGCTGGACCGCACGGGCGACGGAAAACGGATCTCTGGTCGTGACCTGCCAGGAAACGAAAACCGAAAACACCAACCCGCGTCCGGAGTCGGTCGTGCGCGAGCTTTTCCGGCATCGTTTCGATCACCTCGTCCGCGAGATGGGCACGATGCTGCAACGCTCCGCCATCTCCACGAATGTGAAGGAGCGCGCCGATTTTTCCTGCGCCCTCCTTGATGGCGAAGGCGAGCTGATCACGAGCGCCCCGCACATCCCCGTCCATCTCGGCGCGCTTGGGCTGTGTGTCAGGAAGGTGCGCGAACGCATCGCGATGGCTCCGGGCGACACCATCCTCACGAACCATCCTGCCGCAGGCGGCTCGCACCTGCCTGATGTGACCCTCATCACTCCGATCTTCGATCGTATCGAATCCACGAGGCCGCTCGCCTACATCGCCAACCGCGCCCACCACGCCGAGATCGGTGGGATCACCCCCGGCTCGATGCCTCCCGCGGCGACGCGACTCGCGGAGGAAGGCGTCGTCTTCGCCCCCTGCCACCTCATCCGGGGCGGCGAATCGTGTTTCGACGAAGTCGCCGGCGTCCTGACAAACGCCCCTTTTCCCACCAGACGCCTTTCCGACAACCTCGCCGACCTCAACGCCCAGCTCGCCGCGAACCGTCGCGGAGCAGCGATGCTGGAGGCACTCCTCGACGAACACGGCGCGACGGCGGTGACGGAGCAATTCGTCCATCTCAAGGACCGCAGTCTCGAGGCCCTGCGCGAACATCTCGTCTGTTTCGGCGATCGCGAGGTCGCCGCGGAGGAACTCCTCGACGACAGCACGCCGATCCGCGTCGCGATCCGGTGCGGGGATGGCAGGCTCGCGATCTCCTTTGCAGGCAGCGGCGCGGTGCATCCCGGCAATCTCAACGCCTCACCCGCCATTCTCCAGAGCGCGGTGCTCTACGTGCTTCGTCTCTGGACACAAAGTCCCGTGCCGCTGAACGAGGGGCTGATGCGTGCGGTATCGATCGAGCTGCCCGAAGGTTTTCTCAATCCGCCCTTCGACGACGATCCGATGCGGTGTCCCGCCGTCGTCGGCGGCAATGTCGAGACGAGCCAGCGGGTCGTTGATACCCTGCTGAAAGCCCTCGGCGTGGAGGCCTGTTCGCAGGGCACGATGAACAACTTCCTCTTCGGCGACGGCAGCTTCGGCTACTACGAAACGATCTGCGGCGGCTCCGGCGCGGGACCCGGATACGACGGCACCTCGGGCCTCCACACCCACATGACCAACACCGCCATCACCGATCCCGAGATCCTCGAGCAGCGGTATCCCGTGCGCTTGCATCGATTCGCATTGCGGCGCGGATCGGGCGGACGTGGCCGATGGCAAGGCGGCGACGGCATCGTGCGCGAGATCGAGTTTTTGAGGCCGCTGCAGGTGTCGCTTCTCACCCAGCACCGCATCGTGGCACCCTACGGATGCGAAGGGGGCGAGGCGGGGCAATGCGGACGACAGACCCTGAATGGTGAGGATTTGCCGGGGATCGCAGCGTTTCGTGCGAATAGCGGTGATCGGCTGGTGATCGAGACGCCGGGTGGCGGAGGGTGGGGTGATCGGGAGTGAGTCATCCGATCACGGTTCGCCGGTCCTCCCCTGCCGCAAACACGCCGCATTTTCCATTTCCCCCGTCTCCTGACGCTTTCTACACTGAAAGAATGGATTCCCCGCAACCCTCCCGACGTTCCTTCCTCGGCAACACCCTCTCCGCGACCTTCGCCGCGGGCGCCGCCGCTGCCGTGACCGGTCCCAACCTGCTCCTCGGCCAAGCCAAGGGGGCCAATTCACGCTTCCGCGTCGGAGTGATGGGCCTCGGCCGCGGACGGGCCCACATCAAGGCCTACGGAGACGTGCCGAACGCGGAGATCGCCTACCTCTGCGACGTCGATTCGAACCGCCTCGTCACGGGAGCAAGCACGATGGAAGGCAAACAGGAGAAGGCCCCTGAAAAAGTCACCGATTTTCGCCGCATCCTCGATGACCCGAACGTCGACGCGATCTCCATCGCCGCGCCGAACTTCTGGCACACGCCTGCGGCCATCCTCGCGATGAAGGCGGGCAAGAACGTCTACGTCGAGAAACCCGCGAGCTACAGCGCCCACGAGGCGATGCGGCTCGTCGAGGTGGCGAAGGAGACGGGGCGCACGATCATGATGGGCAACCAGCGCCGCTCCTATCCGGGGGTGAAGCTCGGCATCGAGAAGCTGCGGTCCGGCGTCATCGGCGAGCTGCGCTACGCGCGATCCTACTACACGGGCGCCCGCGCGACCATCGGCAAGGGCAAGATCACGCAACCACCGGCCGAGCTTGATTGGCTGATGTGGCAGGGTCCCGTGCCGGACGCGCCCTACAAGGACAACCTGGTCCCCTACAATTGGCACTGGCATTGGCTCTATGGGGGCGGCGAACTTGCCAACAACGGTCCCCACGGACTCGACATCGCCCGATGGGCCATGGGCGTCGATTACCCTGAGCGGGTCTCCTGCACCGGAGGGCGCTACCACTACGATGACGATCAGGAAACTCCCGATACGATCACCGCGGTCTACGACTTCGGAAGAGTCGGCATCACCTGGGAGGCGACCTCGTGCCACCAGCGCAAACCCGAAGCCCTGCCCTTTGTTTCGGTCTATGGATCCGATGGCAAGTTCGAATTTAACAGCGCGGCCGGATGGATCGTCTACGATAAGGCGGGCAAGGAATTGGAGAGACACGTCGAATCGCCCGGGGACGTGCCGCATTTCACCAACTTCGCCGATGCGGTGCGCGATGGAGTGCCCGTGCACCAGACGATCGGGGACGCACAGATCAGCACGATGCTCTGCCATCTAGGCAACATCGCCTACCGCTCCACCGGCTCGGTCCAGGTCGACCCGAAGACGGGACGTCTCGCGCCGAACCAACCCGCTGCCGACCCATTCTGGGCCCGAGAGGCCTATCGCGAGGGTTGGGGGATCTGACCGCAGACCTTGCAATCGAAGTTTGCCCCCCGCGGCCCGGGCAAGAAATGAGTAGGGTTCGTCCCGGGCCGCCCGGTCGCTTTCCTGCCTCTCTTGGGGACCCGCTTACCTCCCGGCGCTCGGCTCCGGTCGTTCGAGTTCCCTCTCAGAAACCGCTTCGTTGGATCACCTTGCGGAGCTCTCCCTGGAAAGCGATGGCCTGTTCCTCGCTCGGACGGAATTCGGGGTCGGCCATATCAAGCCCGAGCCGGCCCATCTGGTCGAGCCACCACGAAGCGGTCTTGCCGCCCCCGAAATCAGCCTTGCCGCTGATGATGGCTCCGGGACGAAGGACCTGATCGACGGTGACCTTGACCTGCCCACCGGTTTCCCCGGGAGCATCGACGTCCTCCCCGGGAGTTGCCTCCTCCGGCGCTGGCTTTGGCTCGGGTTCGGGTTCCGGAGTGGGTAGGAGATCGATCTTGAGATCCTCGAGCAGGAAGCGCGTCTCGAGATAAGTGATGCGGATTTCGAACTCGTCTCGGAGTTTTTTCTGAATCTCGGGCACGCCATCGCCCGCATCGGCCCACGATTGGATCTTCGAAATCTGCTCTTCGCTCAGGGATTTGGCTTTGCTCATGGAAAATTTCCCTTCCCATAGCACAGTTTGCAACATCATGCCACCCTCCGAACACACACCCAACTGGGAAGAACTCTATCTGCAAGGGAGGACCCCTTGGGACAAGGGGATCCCGGCCCCGCCTCTGCTCGAATGGATTGCCGCGAATTCCGGGCGGATCGGGGGCAGGGTCCTCGTGCCGGGTTGCGGTCTCGGACACGATGTCCGCGCTCTCGCCACGCTCCCCGGGGTCACCGAGGTCATCGGGCTCGATCTCTCGCCGACCGCGGTGGCCTTGGCGGAGGAATTCCCTAAAGTCGCGAAGGAGTCCTTTCTCGTTGGCGATCTCTTCGCTCCCTCCCCGTATCACCTTGGCGCCTATGACTGGGTCTGGGAACACACCTGCTTCTGCGCGATCGCTCCTCCGATGCGTGAGGAGTATGTCAGGGCGGTCCACGGAGCGCTCAAGTCCGGGGCCGGGCTCCTCGGCGTCTTCTACCTTGATCCCTACGACGACGAACACCAGCCGGGCGGAGGCCCTCCGCACGGGTGCTCACTCGCGGAGCTTTCGGAGCGATTCGAGCGCTCCGGCCGTTTTCAGATCGAGGAAAGTTTCGTCCCGTCCCGGTCGTATCCGGGCCGCGAAGGACTCGAGCGCCTCGTGAGGATGCGACGTCTCTGAGCAGGCGGATGATCCTCACAAACCGACAAAAGTCGTGCCCGCACCGACCTGTTCCTGCTCGATGACGGCGCCCGGTTCGAAGGTGATCGTGCAGTCGGTGGCCGGATGGGTGAAACCTCGGAAATGTCCGCCGTTTTTCACCCGGTAGCTGTTGCCCGAGCCGGTGTGGGCGACAACGGAGCCGCCACTCTCGATGATGAAGACACAATCGATCCCGCCCGCACCGATGATCTGGGCCCCGGCCGGGACGAGGTAAGTGATTCCCTTTTCATCCGGATAAAACACCGTCCCCTGCACCGTGGTCGAGCCGGCCGAGCCCGCGGCCCCCGTTTCCATGGTCTCGCACTGGGAGAGAAAGAAGACGGCTCCGAGCAGGCAGATTCCACGAGACACAGGCTTCATCACGGGACGGGTTTGGTCTGGGGATTTCGGTTTGATGGCGCACCTTCTTGCGCTTAACGGTTCCCTTCAAGTCTCATTTTCCGCCCCATGAAAGCCCTTACCCTCACGGCCTACAATCAATTTGAATTCAGCGAAGCCCCTGATCCCGAAATCTCGGAGAATGAAGTGCTCGTCTCGGTGAAGGCCTGCGGGATTTGCGGTTCGGACATCCACGGGATGGACGGCAGCTCGGGACGCCGCATCCCGCCCATCATCATGGGCCACGAAGCCTCCGGCGAAATCGCGAAGGTCGGACCGGCGGTGCGCCGATGGAAAGTCGGCGACCGCGTCACCTTTGACTCGACGGTTTACTGTGGCAAATGCCCCTCGTGCCTTGCCGGTCAAGTGAATCTCTGCCCGAACCGAAACGTCCTCGGCGTCTCTTGCGGAGACTACCGACGGCACGGCGCCTTCGCCGAGTATGTGAAAGTTCCCGAACACATCCTCTACGCGATCCCCGGGGACCTTTCTTACGAGCACGCCGCCTTTGCCGAACCAGTCTCAATCGCACTTCACGGAGTGAACCGGCTTCCCCTGAGACCCGGAGACTCCGCCGTCGTCGTCGGGACGGGGCTCATCGGGCTGCTCGTGATCCAAGCGCTGAAAGCCAAAGGCGCTGGATTTGTCGTGGCGGTCGATATCGATGAAAAGCGCCTCGCCCTCGCGAGGGATCTCGGCGCCGATGCCTCCCTCGTTTCGTGTGATACCGTGCCGGCCCAGGTCCGCGAGCTCGTCGGCAATCCCGACGGAGCCGACCACGCCATCGAGGTCGTCGGTTTTGGTCCCACCATCAAAATCGCGGTTGAGTCAGTCCGCAAGGGCGGCAGTATCAGCTGCGTCGGCAACCTCAAGGCTGAAGTCCCCTTCCCCCTCCAAGCTCTCGTGACCCGCGAGCTGAGCGTCTTCGGCAGTTGCGCCTCGGCCGGCGAGTATGCTGAAGCCGTCGAGGCGGTCGCTTCGGGCAAGATCAAGGTGGAGCCGCTCCTCTCCGCCGTCGCCAAACTCGAGGACGGCGGCGATTGGTTCCACCGTCTCCACCACAACACCGAAGGGCTTCTGAAAGTGGTGCTGAAGCCCTGAACGGGTGCCGAGGTCGGCAAGGCCCGTCCCCCCCGTGTCCGGCAGAGGCAGGTCCCGGCAGACCCGACTCCCGGAAAGACCGGAACCCGACGACTTCCACCGCCAACAAGAGGCATCAATGCCAACCCTCGCTCAAACGACGGGTGGAAAGGGCGCACCAGTCATCCTGCAAGGGATTTGGCGCTTCCTCCCCCTGCGCCCGGGTGAAGGTATCCTCGATGAAATCCTGCACCTCCGACTCGAGAGCCTCAAGCGCCTCGTTCGTCTCCAAACCCTCCCCGAGGATCCGCTCCCTGGCAAGGGCGATGCAGTCCCCGCCAAAGCGACCCGAACGGGCGGTGTCGGGCACGTAGCTGGCATCATCGTGCTCCCCGTGCCCTGACAAACGCAACAATTTACCCACCACGAGCTGGGGCCCTTCGCCGGCGCGAGCCCGGGCGATAGCGAGGCGGAAGGTCTCGAGGCAGGCCATGAGATCGGTCGCGTCAATCGAATAGCCGGTGATCCCGTATCCGACCGCACGATCCACCAGATCCTCGCAGGCATACTGGCGAGAGGTTGGCGTCGAGTAGGCGAACTGGTTGTCGGCCACGGCGACGATGAGAGGCAGTCTTTCGACCGCGGCCTGATTGAGCCCCTCGTGGAAAGATCCCGTCGAGGTCGCTCCATCGCCAGCGGTGGCGCCCCCGACATGGCCGGACTCGCCTCGAAAGCGTTTGGCCATGAGCATCCCGTTCACGACCGAAATCGAGGCCCCGAGGTGGCTGATCATCGCCGGCATTCCCTCGCGTGGGCGTCCCCGGTGGATGTTCCCGTCGCGCCCGTGCATCGGGCCGGTGACTTTGCCGAGATAGGTCCGCGCCGCATCGAGGAGCGGCTCGCCGAAGGCGGTGCGTCCGGCCTGATCCCGGATCAGACCGGCGAAGACATCCCCGAGCTCGCGGTCGAGTTGGCCTCCGAGGGCATAAGAAAAGGCCTCCTGTCCGCGCCCCACATAGACCCCTCCGACGATTTTCCCCCCGCGGTAGAGCGCCGAGATCTTTTCCTCGAAGAGCCGGGCCGTGAGCATTCCTCGATAGGCGGCGACAAACTCGCCCGCAGGGATGCGGACGAAGGCGGCAACGCTCTGGAAGGCTCGGTCGGACATGGGTAACACTGCCTCACCGTAGCCGCCGCCAGGCGAATCCCGCAACGAAATTTTTCCCCCTTTCCCAACGCGAAATCCGGTGAAAGATACGGCCATGAAATTAGGCGTCATCGGTTGTGGAAAAATGGGCCGTGCCCTCGTTGGCGGAATCATCGAGGCGGGCCTCTGCCGATCGGCCGAAGTGACCGTATACGACTCCTCCGCAGCCGCTTCCGCCTCCATGGCCGCGGAGCTTGGCGTCGTCGTTGCAACGGACAACGCCGCCGTGGTCGCCGCCTCCGAAGTGGTGCTGCTCTGCACCAAACCGCAGGGCTTTGCCGGGATACTCGCCGAGCTCGGGGAAAGCCGCGATCGCCTCCTCATTTCGATCGCCGCCGGCATTCGCCTCGCCGCGATCGAATCCGGCAGCGGCGACCGACACCGCGTCATTCGGGTGATGCCGAACACGCCCGCGCTGGTCGGCAGGGGAGCTTCCGCCTACGCCCTCGGATCCTCCGCAACACCGGACGATGCGGCCCTTGCCGAATCAATCCTCGGCGCCGTCGGCTACGTCTGCCGCGTCGCTGAAGACGACCTCGATGCCGTCACCGCCATGAGCGGAAGCGGCCCCGCCTATTTCTTTTTCATGCTCGAGGCCATGATTGCCGAAGGCATCGCTCAGGGCCTGACACCCGCCATCGCCCGCGACCTCGCCGTCCACACCGCCGCCGGAGCGGCCGAGCTCGTCCTCGGCACCGGGGAAGATCCCGCGACCCTCCGCGAGAACGTGACGAGCCCCAACGGCACCACTTTCGCCGCCCTTCAGTATTTCCGGAGCAAGGACTTCGAAGCGATCGTCGGAGGCGCCGTCGCCGCCGCTGCGGCCCGCTCGCGCGAGTTGGGAAAGGCATAAAACGGCCCGCGGGCGACGAGAAGTTCGCAATCACTCTCCTTGCGAAATCCGGCTGGGAGCCGTTTCTTCCCCCATGTCCACGAAAGAACTCCGATCCCATTACGAAACCCACGGACAGGGTCACGTCTTTGCCCATTTCGACTCCCTTCCCGCCGTCGAGCAGCAGGCCTTGCTCGATCAAGCCGCCGCGATCGACCTCGCCGAAATCGCCGCCCTCCATGAATCCCTTGTGAGAGGGAGCGAAATCAAAAACGGGTCGCTCCTCGAGGGTCTCGAGCCAGCCGACTACCTGCCTTTGCCCGGACATCGCGAGGATGCCGACGCGGGTCTCTGGCGCGAGGCCTTCCGCAAGGGCGAAGCCGCCCTCCGCACCGGACGTGTCGCCGCCTTCACCGTGGCCGGGGGCCAGGGCACGCGCCTCGGCTTTGACGGAGCCAAGGGAACCTACGGCGTCACTCCGGTGCTCCGCAAATCCCTCTTTCAGGTCTTCGCGGAAAAGATTCTGGCCGCGAGCCGGATCTACGGCCGCCCCGTCTCCTGGTATCTCATGACCTCGGTCCTCAATCACGAGGAGACCGTCTCGTTCTTTGCACGTCATGATTACTTCGGTCTGAAGAAGGATCGAGTGCATTTTTTCAGCCAAGGCTTCATGCCCGCAGTCGACGCGAACGGCAAGATCCTCATGGCCGGGAAAGGCGAGATCGCCCTGAGCCCCGACGGCCACGGCGGAGCTCTCCGCGCCCTCGTGCGGTCCGGTTCGGTCCGACAGATGGAGGCGGACGGTGTCGACACGATCAGCTACTTTCAAGTTGACAATCCTCTTGTCCGTTGCCTCGACCCCGCTTTCATCGGGTTCCACCTGATGAAAGAGTCCGACCTCTCCTCGAAGATGGTGCCCAAGGCCTATGCTGCGGAGAAAGTCGGAGTCTTCTGCCAGAAAAACGGCCGAGCGATGGTCGTGGAATACAGCGACCTGCCTGAAGAGATCACCGAGGCAACGGGTCCGGACGGCCAACTCCGCTTTCGGGCGGGCAGCATCGCGATCCATCTTTTGAACCGGGACTTCATTGACCGGATCGGCAGCGGCGGAGACGAGACCGCACGGCTCCCCTTCCACCTCGCCCACAAGAAGGTGTCCCATGTCGATGCGAACGGAGTCCGGCACGAACCGACCTCGCCGAACGCCTACAAGTTCGAGATGTTCGTCTTCGATGCCCTGCCCTTCGCTCGGAACCCGGTAATCATCGAGACCGAGCGAGCCGATGACTTCTCGCCCGTAAAAAATGCCGAGGGAGTCGATTCCCCGCGCACCTGTCGCGACGATCAATTGCGTCAATACGCCCGCTGGGCGCGGGCCGCAGGGATCGATCTCAAAACCGACGAGACTGGCCTGCCGCCCTTCGCCTTCGAGATTTCCCCACTCTTCGCCGACACTGCCACGCGCTTCCAGACCGCATGGAAAGCGCTCCCGCACCAGCCGGTCCTGACCGACGGACTGGTGCTGGTTTGAGCGGAGGCGCTGACGCGCCAAAAGCAATGGTGGAGATTTGGGGTGGTGAAGTCATGATACGCCTTCCGTCGAAAAACGTCCACGACACCAACACCCCATCACCCCGTCTGAAATGTCTCCCGAAGCCCGCCTCGCCGAACTCGGCATCGTCCTCCCTCCCGCCCCGAGACCGGGCGGAGTCTACAAGCCCCTCGTCATTGTCGGCAAGCTGGCCTGGCTCTCGGGTCACGGCCCCTGCGTCGACGGCGAGACCTACGAGACCGGCCGGGTCGGATTCGATCTGACCCTCGAGGAGGGTCAGGAAGCGGCGCGCAAAGTCGGCCTCTCCCTCCTTGCGACGATGCGGCGCGAACTCGGCTCGCTCGACCGCGTTTCGCGACTTATCAAGACCCTCGCCCTCGTCAACTGCACCGATGACTTCACCCAGCAGCCGCAAGTGATCAACGGCTTCTCGAATCTCTTCGCAGAGGTTTTCGGCGATGACGGTATCGGCGCGCGCAGCGCCATGGCGACAAACACCCTGCCGGGCAACATCCCCGTGGAAATCGAGATCATCATCGAACTGAAGGACTGACCTCCGATGAACCGCTTCGCCAAGCTCGAGACCGTTCCTTCACCCGCCCTGCTCTTCGACGTCGACGCGATCCGGCGGAATTTCGAACTCATGCTCCACATCGTCGGTGGCGACGCCTCAAAGCTGCGCCCCCATGTCAAAACCCACAAGTGCGCCGAGATCCTCAAGATCCAGCATGGGCTGGGCCTTCGGCAAGTCAAGGCCGCGACCATCGCCGAGGCCGAGATCTCCGCGCAGTCGGGCATGACCGATGTGCTAATCTCCTACCCGCTCGTCGGCCCCAACGTGTCGCGCTTTTTTCAACTCATCGACACCTACCCGGAAACCCATTTTTCTTGTCTCGTCGATTGCGAAGAGACCCTTGATGCGTTTGTCAGGATCGGCCTTGAGCCCGTCGACCTGTTCGTCGATCTCGACTGCGGCATGCACCGCACCGGCATCGGCCCCGGGCCCGAAGTCGTCTCACTCGTCCGCGCCATCGTCGCGAATCCCGCCCTGCGTTTCGCGGGTTTGCACGCCTACGATGGTCACATCCACGATACCTCCCTCGAGGCGCGGACCGAGCAGTTCGGGGCCGCCATGGCCATCGTCGAGGAAACCCTCGCCGCGATCGAGTCCGAAGTGGGTCCCGTGCCGCTCCTTGTCGCGGGCGGCTCACCCACCTTCGGTCTACACGCCGCCCGCGCCCTTTCGGATTCACGCCCGCGCCACTGTTCGCCCGGCACCACCGTGCTCTGGGATGGCGGCTACGGGCCGAACTACACCGACCTCCCCTTCGAGGCGGCCGCGTTCCTGTTGACGCGCGTGATCTCCCACCCAGGGGAGGGCAGAATCTGCGTCGACCTTGGTCACAAGGCGGTTGCGGCGGAGAACCCCATCGCCCGGCGCGTCGCGTTCCCCGCGATTCCCGACGCGGAATTCCTCTCCCAGAGCGAGGAGCACCTTGTCCTCGGCGTGGCGGATCCCTTGGCCTGGCCTGTCGGCACGGAGCTGATCGGCATCCCCAAACACGTCTGCCCGACCGTGGCGCTGCATCAGGAGGCGCGGCTCATCCGCGATGGGGCCATCTCCGGCGAAGCCTGGAAGATCGGCGCACGCGATCGGAGGATCTCGATTTAGTCAAGGTTTCCACCATTGATCCAGCAGCCCCCGCAACCCGGCAATCGTCTCCGCGGATCCGGCTTCCCCGGAGAGGTCCCTCGACTCACCCGGATCCCGGGTGACGTCGAAGAGAGCGGGACCCTTCAGGTAGTTTCCCCACGGTTTCGCTCCATGAGGCACGATCAGCTTGTAGTCGCCCTTCCGCACCCATCGATAAGCGATTTCGCGTTCCGGGTGACCCAGCCCCTCCGCGTCGCCGGGATAGATCTCGCCGAAGACGGCACGGCTCGGATCCTGTTCGCCTAACAAATCCACACCCGACATGCCGGACCGGGCCGATTCCGGAAGTCCCGCGGCCCCGAGCAAGGTCGGCACGATGTCGACGCTGCTGACGAGCCCCGGATGAGTCGCGGGCTTTACCCTGCCGTCCCAGCGGATCAGGATGGGGCTGCGGACACCCCCGTCGAAAGGGGAACGTTTGCTCGAGCTGGTATGGGCGAACTCCTCGGGACGCGACTTCTCCGGGTTCTTCGACGGGCTCCAGCCGTTGTCGGCGACAAAGACGAAGATCGTGTTCGCCGGATCGCTGTGCTTCTCCACGAATTCGATCAACCGACCCACCGTCTCGTCGAACTGGACGATCGAGGCGTGGTAGGGAAGCTCGTGAGCCTCAACCCCGGGCTGCCGCCTCGCGATCTCGTAGCAGCGTTCCGGTGAGTCGTGGGGCTGGTGCGGGAGGTAGGGCGCATACCAGACGAACCACGGAGTTTCCTTTGATTCACAATCGTGGATGAAGGTCTCGATCGGCTCCATCGTCTCACGACCGATGGCGAGGCCTTGATCGCCGTTGCCATGGGCGACGCTCTCTCCACCCGGCAACTTTCGGCCACCGCCATAACTCTGCGAAGCGGGCGGGCCGGTGAAGGTGGTCATTCCTTCGGTGAACCCACCGTTGCGCCAATGCCCTTCCCAGAATTTTCCGGTCTGGAGGCAGCGATATCCCGCCTCCGCGAGGAGGCGAGGCAAGGTCGGAACGCGCCGGACCAGTTCGAACTCCGCGGAACGCTTTTCGACATATTCCTTCGCTGAGACAATGCGATTGAAAGCCGCGTTTCCGGGAGGACCGTGATTGAAGTGGACGAGATGCTGGTGCGGAAAGAGCCCGGTCATCAGGGTGACGAGCGACGGGCGGCAGACGCTCGTGGTGAGATAGCCGTTCGGGAAGCGGGCCGAACGTGCGGCGAGGCTATCGAGGTTCGGAGTGTGCACGGACTCGTTGCCCATGAATCCGTAGTCCGACCAGGCCTGGTCGTCTGAGATCATGTAGACAATGTTGGGACGGTCGGCGGAGAGGCCTGACAGAACCGCCATCATGGCGATCACCAAGACCATCCACAACGGCTCACAGGAGCGGCGCCCGGCAAAGCCTCCGCTCATTCCGGAATTCGGTTGAGCGTGTACCACGCGCCGGAATGATCGAGCGAACGGCCCGAGACGGACTTCAAACCAGCCGTCCGCAACTCATGCACATAGTGCGGCCTCAACCCCTCCAAGACGAGCCTGACATTCATCCCATCCCCCGACGGCATCGCGGAGACCACCTCCAGTTCCGTCGTTTCGATTTCCTCGCCCCCATAGGCCGGGGAATACTGATAGGTGAAAGAACTCATCGCAAAGGCATCCTTCAACGAACCCGGATCGATCGCTTCGGTGAAGACCAACTCGAAGCCATCCGGCTTCGCCCGCATCTCGCGGATCGCGAAGGGCGCCTTCTCCAGACGCACCCGAGAAAGTCCGTAGGACCGGTTCCCGAGCGAGGACCAGCCGCGATTGGTCATGCCGACAAAGAGCGAGCCATCCGGCGCAAAGCAGAGCCGCACCACCGCAGCCGGAAAACCGCCGAGGAAAGGAAAACACGCCCCCTGGTATTCCCCGCCAACCTTCTCGAGAAAGACTCGGTTCACCGCCGCGTTCGTGAATTCGCCAACCAGCAACTGTCCGTCGAAGGGACCGAACTTCCCGCTCTGGTCGATCACCTGGATGTCGGTCGCGCTGCGTCCCATCTTGTTGTAGGGCAGCCAGACCGCCGGGGGCACGAACTCGGCGGCTTCCGCGAGCGCCTTTGGATAGGGCTGGTTCGGTTTCGGGACCACCGCCATGTGGAAGGGAGCATCGGAGGACTTCAAGGAATCGAGCGACTCCTGATTACCGTAGAAAACACCGGAACGCAGGTGATGGATCGGCGTCGCGGGAATCCAGGTGCCCTGCTGATCGGAAAAAAACAGGTCTCCCTCGAGGTTCACTCCGAGGCCTGAGGGAGAGCGCATCCCAAGCGATTTTGGCTCAAAGCGTCCATCCTTCCCGATGATGCCGCCCCAACCTTTCCAGCCCTTCGTGTTATCGGAAAGGTCGCCCATGCCGAGATTCAGAGTCACCCAGCGGTTCCCCTCCCCGTCCTGCTCGGGGCCGTAGACATACTCGTGGTAATTCCCCGTGACTCCCCATCCATCAGCTTCGGTGAGGTATTCGTCGGCGACGTCGTCGCCATTCGTATCGCGCAACCTCGTGACCTCGGCACGCTGGGCGACGAGGAGATCCTCGCCCTCGAGCAGCAGCCCGAGCGGCTCATGGAGGCCGGTGGCGAAACGAGTGTATCGGATCTCCCCGGGCTTCTTCGAGAGAACGCCGTCGAGAAACCAGACCTCGCCTTTCCGGATCGAGACGGCGAGCCGTTCGGGGCCGATCCACTCCATGCCGCTGACCTCGAGGCTGATGCCGTCGCCGGGTTTCCATTCCTTCGAACGCGAATCGCTTGGCGAACTGGCCGCGAGGATCTCGGTCACTTCGTAACTCTCCGCGGCGAGCGACGGAAATGACAACAACAGCAGGAGCAAAAGGATGAGTCGGCTCATTTCCAGGAATAGCGGAAGGTTAGGGTGGATCCCTCTGCGGTGGCTGCCACCGACACATCCTCAGGGTGCGTCACCGCCGGAGCCGATCCACCGGTCCACGACAGGGTCCGCACGAGCTTTCCGTCCGCCGCCGTGAAGGCCTCGCTCACCTCGCGCTCCCCATCCGTGTAGAGAAAGACGGGATTCCCCCCCGCATCGAGACGATACCCGCGGAACCTCCGGCCGGTCTCGGCTCCGGTCTCGGGCAGGGAAGTCACCTCCTCGCCGAGAGGCTTCTCAAACGGGGCATGACGCGAATACCACGTCTGGTAGGCATCAAAAAAGGCACCACGCCAGACCACTGCCGGTCGTGCCCCCGAGCCGTCGTAGGCGAGATTGATCCCACCCGGGAATCCGACCAGGATCGCCCTGGTGCCCGTGCCCTCGAAAAAGGTGCGTTGAAGAACGGGACGATCCACCGGGACGAGCTCATATAGCCCCGAGGTGCGGTCGGGAAAACCCTCCGGGAGACCCTCGCCTTTGCCAATGAACGTCCAAATCGCGGCGATCTGCCGTTCCGCGTCACCCCCTAACACATCCCTAACCGTAGCCTGCCCACCGGGCCAAAGCGGCGGCATGAGCGTGCCGGGACGGTATCCGGCCGGATTGAGCAGGTAACTGCGGAACCACTCGGGCCGCAACCGCTGGTCGAGGGAGCTGAGGTCGAGAGCCTGGATCCCGAGCGATCGTTGTTCCCCCCAGGTGTGACAGGTGATGCAGTTCGTGCCGCCGACAATGCCGAGGAGTTTTCGACCCGCCTCGAGATCCCCGGAACGTTCGACAAGCGGCTTCGCACCCGGTTCGGCATCGATCTTCGCCATCCAGGCGGCGAGCGCCTTGGCATGGGCCGGATAATTCGGCATGCGGGTTTTCACATAGGATCGCACGCGGCTTCCTTCGACACCGGCGAAGACACCTTCGAGCCAAGGCTGCTGCAATTTGTGTCCGATCCCCGTCAGCGGAGGAGCCAACCTCCCCGAGTCACCGAGGGCTTCGTCGCCCACAAAAAAGGGATTCGTCTCGGGGGTCGGACCTCCCATGCCGTCGCGGTCATGACAGGCATAGCAGTTCATCGCCGCGAGGGTGAGGCGGCCATCGGAGTCGGTCTCCGGACGCGTTCCGGCGAGGAACGATTGCAAGGATTGACGCTGCCCTTCGGTGAGCCCGTAACGGGGCAGACCGGCGACCGGCGCCTGCGAAAGACATCCCCGCGAAGCATCCGCCACCGTGGCGAGCGGACGGATCTCCGCGGCTTTCCCGCCGGGGATCGTGTGGCAGGCGGCGCAGTTGAGTTTGGCAACGAGCTCCTTGCCCTTGGCCACCGCCTCCGGATCCGCTTTCGGCCACGGCTCGAGCTTTTTGGCATTGCCAGGGTCGGAGTCCTGGAAGTCAAGAAGATGCGCGGCGAGATCTGCGGACTCCTGCCCCTCGAGCGCGACGTGGGGCATGCGGCCGTCGGGACGCCAGGTCGAGGGGGAATCGAGAAAAGCCATCAGGGCGCCAAAGCTCGTCTTCCTGACGAGATCCGGATGGGCGATTGCGTGCGGAGAGACCTTCAGATCCGCCGGAGCGTGCGGCGGGTGGAAATCCGGCGTCGGTGCATGACAGGCGACGCAGCCCTTCTCATGATAGAGGGCGCTGCCACGCTCGGCGTTGGCATGCTTCGGCACTTTCAGGTTCGCGTTCTTTCCGAGCGTGCCAAGGTAGGCGAGAATGGCGTCAATGTCAGGATCGGCCAGGCCATGGATCATTCGAGGCATGTTTGATCCTTTCCTCCCCGATTCGGGATCGCGAAGAAAGTCGGCGAGCCAGTCGCGATCGATGCGCTTGGCGAGATCCACGAGATTCGCCCCCTTCCGCGGCACGACCACCGCCGATCCGCCGTGGCAGTTCGCACAGCCGAGCTCGGAGAAAAGGACCGCTCCGCCCTCCACGGTCGGCTGGTCCGCGTGGAATCGCTCGTAGCCGACGACGTGCGGAGAGGCGCAGGCGGAAACGGACGCCAGCCCGAGGAAGACGAGACAGGGCAGGGTGGCGCACCTGCCCCTGTGGCATGGGCTTCCAACCCGAGCGCCCTGAACCAACGACCGGAAACCGAACCAGAAGCCCTGCTGTTCGACCTTCCTCGCGGGGTGCATGGGCAGGACGCCCATGCCGCTTTTCGTGCCGGCATTCATGCCTTGGCCAGACATTGATCGAGATAGGCCCTCGACTCGTTGATTTTCTCCGTGATCTCACCCGCCTTCGGCAAAATCGGGATACCCCGGGGCGTCGGGTGCATGAAGATCTCCGCGAGACCGTCGAAACCGATCTCCTTCAGCGCGGCGACGATCGGGACGTAGTCGAGCGTCCCGAAGCCGGGGAGCTGTTTCAACTCCTCCTCCTTCGGCATCTGCTGCTTCGAGGAAGGGTGATGTTCCTGGAAGTAGATGAAGGGTAGATTCTCCTTGCCGCAGTGGCGGATCAGGGCCGGGATCTGGTCGACGGCGTCGTGCAAGTGGTGCGGGGCAAAAGCAATACCGACGGCCGTCGACGGATTCAGATCGGCGAAGTAGCGGATCGAATCCGGCGAGGACAACATCGAACTCTTGTGGTTCTCGACCGCCATGATCACCCCGAGTTCCTCGGCGAGTTCGTAGTGCGGCTTCAGTTTTTCAAAGAACGCCGTGACCTGGGCCTTGGCCTCCGCGCCGGAGACATCGGCATCACCCATTTTGCCGGAGCCGCAGACGGTCATGATACCACCGTTCTTCTTGACCCAGCGGAGCTCGTCATCCTGTTTGAAGGGACCGAGCGGGTAGCAGGTCGAGACCGACATCGGCACCCCGTGTTTCTTCAAGAGAGCCTGGAAAGCCTCGTCGCCCATCTCCGTGATCTGCTCGCGATGGGTCGCATGGACCTTGCGCCAGACGTCGACCGACTCCGCGCCGGATTTCTTCACCTCGCCGAGGACCCCGTCGAGCGGCAGGTCGCCGTAGAGCGCCGAGGAAAGCACATAACGGATCGTCAGACCGGCGTTTTCGGCCGCGCGGATCGCAGAGGGAACGAGCAGGGTGGAGCCGATCAGCCGGCAGGCGTCGCGTCGGTTCATGGAATCGGGGATTTGGTTCTTGAGCGTTTGTCAGGACCGCTTCGCGGCCTCTTCCTCGAGCATCTTGATCCACGGCCCGACGTAGTGGCCGTTGTCGTGGAAGGTGCGGCCCGAGACGAGATTGCCATCGATGACGCAGGGTTCGTTCACATAGACACCACCGCAGATCTCGAGATCGAATTGGCACTTGGCCACCGTGGCCATGCGACGACCGCGGACCCGGTCGGCCCGGGCCGGGATCTCGACGCCGTGGCAGACGCTTGCACAGGGTTTGTTCTGGTCGAAGAACCACTGGGTGATGCGAATCAGATCCTTGTCTTCACGGATGTATTCGGGGGCGCGGCCGCCGGAAAAGAGAATGCCGAGATACTCCCCGGGATCCACCTCGGAGAAGGCGAGGTCGGCCTTGATCTGGTAACCTTCCCACTCCCGGGTGATGGTCCATCCCGGACGAACCTCGTGCATCACCATCTGGTAGAGGCGCTTTTCCGGAGCGATCACGACGGGCTGGATCTTCGCTTCCTGGAGACGGTAGAAGGGATAGAGGGTATCGACGGTCTCGGTGGCGTCACCGACGACGATGAGGGCTTTTCCAATGAAGTCTGACATGAGGCGAGGATAGCGGGTTTGCCGGGATTGTCACTACACATCCGCGCTCCCGATCCTCAGGTTTTTCGTCACAACGACCGACGGGATCGCGTGATCACCGGGCGGCATTCAGGGTCTCGAGCACGATCGCGCGATCGCCCGCCAGCGCCGACGGGACATTGAGGACCAGCCCGGGGAAAATCCGGCTCTCGATGCATCCGTCCACGACCGGCAGAGGGCGATACTCGTCTTCATCCAACACAAACCACTCGATCACTTCGTCAATGACGCGCCAGAGCAGATATTCACGGACGCCGGCTCGGCGATAGCTCACCAACTTCTCCCTGGCATCGCGGGAAACACTGCTCGCGGCGACCTCGACCACCAGCTCCGGCGGGCCGGCAAGATATCCCGATTCATCGATCGAGGTCTTCCCGCCGTGGCCCGGATCGAGAATCAGCAAGGCATCGGGCTGCAAGACATCGTCGGGGCCAAGACGGACGGTGAGGTTGGTGGCACATTGCAAATGCGGACGGTAAGCCGCGTAAGTCCCCAGCCACGTCTGCATCAGATTGTCGGGAACACCGTGAAAATCAAGTCGGACGGGTGAGGCCATAAAAACGATTCCTTGAACAAGCTCCGCCTTTTTGACGTCGGGCATGGCCTCGAAGCGTCGCAGGAATTCCGTCGAGCCCAAGTGATCTCCATTCTCCAAGGGCGGGAGAATCCGGACCGGTGGAACCGCAGGTTCCCGGACGATGGAACTGCTCGACATGGAAAAGATCTTAGATCCGATCCCGGACTTTGTCGAGTCTCTCCACGCTGCAACCCGATCGACCGAATTGACAATCACCACCCGCAGCGTAGCCTGCGAGGTCTTCAGGTTTTTCGTCACCGTGAATCCCCCTTCCTCCAGTCCGGTGAAACGGGTCGCGATCCTCGTCGAGACGACCCGCAGCTACACGCGCGACCTGCTCTCCGGCGTCTCGCGCTACCTCCAGAGCCACGGAACCTGGTCGACCTTCCTCGAGCTACGTGCCTTTGAATCGTCCGTACCTCCATGGCTCGCCGGATGGGATGGAGACGGCATCCTGACGCGAACCCACAGCGCCGAAATGGCCAAAGCGATCCGAGCCGCCGGCGTGCCGATGGTGGAGTTGCGCTCCACCAAACACACACCGGGCCTCCCCTTCATCGGGATGGACAATGCCCTCATCGGCCAGACCGTCGCCGAGCATTTCCTGAACCGCGGTTACCGCCGCTTCGCCGCCTACACGCTCGATACGGAGGAGTTTTTCCGCGAACGGGTCGGCAAGTTCGTCGCCCGCGTGAAGGAAGCCGGATCGGACTGCACCCTCCTCCCGGCGCAGGGCGAATCGACGCCGCGCGACTGGGAATCGCACCAGAAACGGCTCATGCAATGGCTCGGATCGCTGCCCAAACCAGTCGGCATTTTTGCGGCGAATGATCAGCTCGCCGTCCGCCTCCTCGACGCCTGCCGCCGTGCCGCGATCGCCGTGCCTGAAGAGGTGGCGGTAGTTGGTTGTGAAAACGAGGAAACCCTTTGTGAGTTCGCCTCCCCCGCCCTGACCAGCGTGCGTTTTGATGGGCTCACCGTCGGCTGGAAGGCGGCGGAACGGCTCGACCGGCTCATGCGCGGGGAAAAGGACGACGGCCGCTCCATTCTCGTGCCGCCGAAAGGCATCGAGGTGCGCGCCTCGTCGGATGAATTCGTGATCGAGGATCCCGTGGTGTTGCGGGCCGCGCGACTCATTCGGGAACGGGCCTTCACCGGACTGAGCGTCGCCGATCTCTGTGACGAACTCGGCGTTTCCCGCAGCACCCTCGAACGACGCATGAAGACCGCTCTCGGGCGCGCACCGAAGGACGAGCTGCTCCGGGTCCGTTTCCGCGAGGTGAACCGCCTCCTCCGGGCCACCGATCTGACGATCGAAGTGATCGCCGAGCAGACCGGATTCACCCACCCGCACTACCTGCAGACCGCGTATCGCGAGCGCTTCGGGATGACCCCGGGGGAGTATCGGCGAGGCCAGTGAGTATTCCCGATCCACGCAATCACGGGCTGTTCCGCCCGGATCGCTTCCGCTACTCTCGCGGGATGAACCGGCTCCTCGTCCACGCCCTGCTCCTCTCCCTGACAAACCTGCCTCTCCTCTCGCAGGAAGCCAAACCGGCCGGCCTGCGCGCGGGCTCGGCGGCGGTCGACATCTCGCCGACGGTGTTTCCGATCTCCCTTCGTTCGGGATCTTCGACTTTCGTCCACGACCCGCTCCACGTCCGCGCGGTGGCCTTGGAGAACGGAACGGGACGAACCGTCATTGCCCTGATCGACGACATCGGGGTATCACGCGAGACAACCGACTCAGCGAAAGCCGAAGTTGCGGCGAAGACCGGCTGGAAGGTCGAGGAAATGCTCATCAGCGGCACCCACACCCACACCGCACCGAAGGGTGGCGACACCAGCGAAGGCCGTATCGCCTACGAAAAGCGCCGTCGCGATGGCATGGTCGAGGCACTGACCAAGGCGATCGAAGCGCTTGAGCCAGCCGAGGTCGGATATGCCTCCGATGAGGAACCCGGCGAAGTCCACAACCGCCGCTGGCACCTCAAACCTGGCACGATGGAGCCCAATCCCTTCGGCAAGCTCGACCAGGTCGCGACGAACCCGGGACGCGACCGGCTTCTCAAGCCCGCCGGACCGACCGATCCCGAGGTCTCCATCGTTGATGTGCGCACCCGCAAGCGTCAGCCGCTCGGGTTCATCGCGAACTACTCGCTCCACTACGTCGGCGGCATCCCCACGATGCGCGACGAGAAGGGCAAGGAAATCGGAATGGCCTCGGCGGACTACTACGGCGAATTCGCCCGCATCATGCCCTACCGCATCGGCGGCTCGAATCCGCCCGCGAATTTTGTCGCCTTCATGACGAACGGAACGAGCGGCGACATCAACAACATCGACTTCGAGGGGAAACGCCCGCCGCGCGCTCCCTTCGAGCAGGTCCGCATCGTCGCCGCGAAGACCGCCGACGCCGCGTGGCGAGCGGTTCGCAAGATCGAGACCTACGACGAGAATCCGCTGATCGCGGTGCGCCAGCGCGAGATCGAACTGAGATACCGCAACATGAGCGTGGAGGAAGTCGAGCACGCCCTGCGCCTGCTCGAACTGCCGAAGGCCGATCGCGAAACCCTCCACGAAAAGGCGATCCAATACGCGAACGCCACGGTGCAGTATTCCGAGCCTGACAAAACCGAAAAAGTAATCATCCAGGCGATCCGCATCGGCGAGCAGGCGATCGTCTCCCTGCCATTCGAAGTGCTCGTCGAGATCGGCCTCGAGATCAAGGAGAAGAGCCCCTTTCCCCACACCTTCACGATCTCGCTGGCCAACGGCGGCTACGGTTACCTGCCCCCGCCCCACCAGCACGAACTCGGCGGCTACGAGACCTGGATCGGGACCTCGAAATTCGAAAAGGATTCCTCGGTAATCCTGACGAAGCAACTCCTCGAAATGCTCGCGGAGCTGCGCACCCTCCGTTGACGCGAGGTTTGAGTGGCGGCGAATGCCCGCCTCCGGCCCGCGAGTGACGTCGCCTGAGATTTCTTCGAAATTTTCCGACTTCGTTTCGGCGGTTCGTCCGTTTAAGTTGAAGTATGAGCCTGCCACGTCTCGCCCCCGCCTGCGTCGCCCTGATCTTCGCCCTTGTCCCGTGGACCGTTCCTGCAGCGCCGCGCGATGCCGAGTGGAAGCAGGTCGAAGAACATTTCGCCAATGCCCTGCCGCAATCGGCCATTGCCGCGCTTGCCCTCATCGAGAAAGCCGCCAAGGCGGAACAGGCTTGGGCAGAGCTCGCCAAAGCGGTCGCCTACCGGATCGCGGCCGAGTCCGAGATCCAAGGCCATCAACCGGAGGAACCGATCCGCCGCTACCAAGCCGCCCTCACCAACGCACCGGCCGAGATCGCCCCCGTCCTGAAGTCGCTTCTTGCCGACGCTTTTTGGAACTACTTCGAGCAAAACCGCTGGCGCGTTCTCCAGCGCACCAAAACCATCGAGGCTCCGGGCGGGGATTTCCAGACTTGGGACCTGCCCCGGCTCTTCACCGAGATCGACGCGCGCTATCGCGCCGCCCTGGAAAATCCCGCCGCCCTTCAGAAAATTCCCATCGCCGACTACGACTCGCTCCTCGAAAGGGGCAATATCCCGGACCGCTTCCGTCCGACCCTTTACGACTTCCTCGCCCACGAGGCGCTCGATTTCTACACCGCCGCCGAGCAGGCCGGAGCCGCGCCCGAGGATGCCTTCGCTTTCGACGATGCCTCGCCCGCCCTCGGCACGATGGCGGAATTCCTCGCCTGGAAACCCGAGTCGACCGACACGGCCTCGCCGAAGCTGCGGGCAATCGCCCTCTACCAGGACCTCCTCCGTTTTCACGCCGCGGACGCCGACGCCTCGGCGCGGGTCCTCATCGATCTCGATCGTCTCGAATGGGCCACCGGTGAGGCGACCGGAGAGCAGGCTGAGGCCCGGGCTCGCGAGCAACTCGGAGCCCTGTTAAAAGCCCACGTCGAGGAGGAAGCCGGCGTCGCCGTGGCCGGCGCGCTCGCGGAGAGGCTCACGAGCGCCGACGACCACGTCGAGGCACATCGACTCGCTCTGGCGGCGACGGGGCGTCATCCCGATTCCGTCTTTGCCGTTGCCTGTCGAAATCTGGTGAAGCGCATCGAGTCGCGCGAGCTCCATGCCGGCACCGAGCGGGTTTGGAACCCGACCGGCCAGGGTGCCGCCCAGCCCGAAATCGAGATCACTTACCGCAATGTCGAGGCCGCCCATTTCCGCCTCGTGCCCAGGGAATGGACGCTCTCGGGCCAGCAGTGGGAGACGCCGGAAAACCTCGAAACTGCAGACCTTGAAACGCTCTTGAAAACGGCCCCGGCCGCATCGTGGAGGAGCGACCTCGCGAAAACCGCCGACTACCGGCAGCGCACCGTGAAAGTCACGGCCCCAGCCGATCAGAAACCGGGTTTCTACGCCCTGGTCGTCAGTGCGAAAGAGGACTTCTCCACCGAAGACAACCAGATCTCCGCCACGACCCTCTGGATCTCGCCGCTCGCCCTCATCACTCGACAATCTCGCGAGGGGGCCGAAGGGTTTGTCCTTGACGCGCTCAGCGGCGAACCGATCGCCGGAGCCGAGGTGGAGGTCTGGAGCGTCGACGAGAACGGCCGCTGGGAAGGCGACGCCAACAAAAAGAAGACAGATGCGATGGGCTTTTTCGCAGAGGAAGCGAAGAATCGCGCCGTCCTTTTCTTGGCGAGGCACCAAGGCGCCGCGCTTGCCAGCCCTCAAATGCACCTTTGGCGCAGTGAGAACGAGATCGATCCGATCAAGACCTACCTCTTCACCGATCGTTCGATCTACCGTCCCGGCCAGACGGTTCGCTTCAAGGGAATCCACGTTCACGCCAACGCGGAAAAGGGCGACTACCGCGCCCTGCCAGGCAAAGCGCTCACGATCCGCCTTCGGGATGTCAACGGCGAGGAAGTCGAAGTGGTCGCAGTGAAGACCAACGAGCGTGGCGGCTTCAGCGGCGCCTTCACCGCACCGAAGGGACGGGTCACCGGACGTCTCTCGATCGAGGAAGGTATCCATGGAGCGACCTCGATCTCGATGGAGGAATACAAGCGGCCCAAATTTCAGGTCACGCTTGAGGCCCCGAAAGAATCGCCCAAACTCGGCGAAATCGTCGCGCTCAACGGCAAGGCGGAGTCCTATGCCGGAGCCGCGATCGATGCGGCGGAGGTGCGCTGGCGCGTCACCCGCGAGGCGAGATGGCCGGGTTGGCTGCGCTGGTGCGGATGGTTTTTTCCCCCGACCGATCAGGGCGTGACCGAAATCGCCAACGGGATCACCAAGACAGGAGTCGATGGCGGTTTCGAAATCCATTTCCAAGCCGCGCCCGATTTGAGCGTGAGTGAAAAGGCCGAGCCCTCCTTTGTCTACTCGGTCCATGCCGATGTCACCGATACGGCCGGTGAAACCCGGTCCGGCTCGAAAGGGGTCACCGTCGGCTACAGGGCGCTGCGGGCAGAGCTCACCGCGAAAGACTGGCAGACCGAAGCCAAGCCCGTCGCCATCAGGATCGCCACGACCACTCTCGACGGGGAAGCCCTCGCCGCGAAGGGCTCCGTGACAGTGCATCGCCTCCAGGCCCCGCAAAACACCCATCGTCCCATGCTTGAGGGACTGACCTGGCGGCCTCGTGCCAAGGCGGAGGCGGAGACCGACCTATCCAATCCAAACCATTGGCCGCTTGGCGAAGTGGTGCAGCGCGACACCTTCCAGACCAACGAAAACGGCGAGGACACACTCGAGGTGAAACTTGGCGCGGGCGAATACCGGGCCGTTCTCGAGAGCCAGGATCGCTTTGGGCGCGCCATCACCGCACTGCTTCCGATCCGCGTCGTCGATCCGACCGCCACGAGCTTCCCCATCCGCCTGCCCCATCATTTTTCCGCCGAGAGCTGGGAGCTCGAACCCGGGCAATCGCTCCAGGCAATCTGGGGCACGGGCTACGAGACGGGACGGGCCTTCATCGAGATCGAGCATCGCGATCAGATCGTAAAGCGCTTCTGGACCGAACCCGGCCGCAATCAGCAAACCATCGACTTTCCCGTGACCGAAAAGGAGCGGGGCGGATTCACCCTGCGAATCACGCAGGTCCGGGAAAATCGTGCCCACCTTTCGAGCCGGAGTGTCTCGGTGCCATGGACAAACAAGGAATACACGCTGCACTGGGAACGCATGCGCGACAAGCTCGAGCCGGGGGCGAAAGAATCCTGGACCCTCATCGTGGAAGGGGCCTCGAAAGACGAACCCGTCGAGATGGTCGCGGCGATGTATGATGCCTCGCTCGATGCGTTTCTGCCGCACCATTGGCCGGGGCTGTTTGCCTTCCACACCGACTACTCGCGGCGTTACAGCCAGTTCCACAACACGTGGAATCCTCATTTCGAGCCGATCGCCCTTTGGTCGGTCGCGTTCGAAGGCGGCACTCCCGAGTGGCGCCACTTCCCTTCGTTGCTTCGGGAGAGTGGGCGGCAGAGAATGTTCATGAGCAAAAATGGCGTGGGCAGAGGACAACCTTTCGGCTTGTCGATGACACGAACTGGAACCGGCGGCGTGGCCACGGCGGGGGTAACGGCGGCCGACGCCTTCGCCGCGCCTGTCCCTGCCGAGGCGCCCGCGGCCGCGGCAGCGAAAGCCGACCGTGTCACTGCGATGTTGGCAAAGAACGAGAACCTCGCCGCGCCGGAACCCGGAGGCGAGGCGATCGACTGGACCCAGATCGGGGCGCGGAAGAACCTCGACGAGACCGCCTTCTTCTTCCCCCATCTCCTCGCCGATGAAAACGGCAGGGTGCGGCTCGAGTTCACCGTGCCCGAGGCGCTCACGACGTGGAAATTCCTTGGGTTCGCCCACGATCGCGAGCTTCGCTCCGGATTGCTTGAAGGCGAGACGGTCTCCGCGAAAGACCTCATGGTGCAACCGAATCCTCCGCGCTTCCTCCGCGAGGGTGATATCGTCGAATTCACCGTGAAGGTGACGAATCAGGCATCCGCTCCGGTGAAAGGAAAAGTGCGCGTTGAATTCTCGGATGCCACCTCGCTCGACAGCGCCAACGCCGCGCTCGGCAATCTCTCGCCCGAGCAAGATCTCGACCTGCCCGCGAACGAATCGCGCACCTACTCCTGGCGCATCGCCGTGCCCGATGGCCAGGGTTTCCTCCAGTATCGGGCGGTTGCCTCGACCGGCAACGTCTCCGACGGCGAAGAAGGTTGGCTGCCAGTGCTCTCGCGCCGCATTCTTCTGACCGAATCCATCACCCTCCCGATCCGCGACGCCGGGCAGAAGACCTTCACCCTTACCAAACTGCTCGAGAGCGCAAAGTCCGACACCCTCCAGCATCAGTCGCTCACCGCCCAGGTCGTGTCCCAGCCGGCGTGGTATGCGGTGCAGTCGCTCCCCTACCTGATGGAGTATCCGCACGAGTGCGCGGAGCAGGTCTTCAACCGCCTTTACGCGAACGCCCTCGCCCGGCACATCGCGAATTCGAATCCGAAAATCCGCCGCGTCTTCGATCTCTGGCGCGAGGCCCAACCGGAGGCCCTCGAGAGCCCGCTCGCAAAGAACGAAGAGCTCAAGAGCGTTATCCTCGAGGAAACGCCCTGGCTGCGCGACGCGAAGGATGAGACCCAGGCGCGGAAGAACGTCGGGATTCTCTTCGAAGCGAACCGCCTCGAAAGTGAAACCAAAGCGGCCCTCGCCAAACTCGAAGCGATGCAGATCGACAACGGCGCCTGGCCCTGGTTCCCCGGCGGACGGGAGAACGAGTTCGTCACCCTCTACCTCGTGAGCGGCTTCGGACGTCTCGGGAACCTCGGCGTCGCGATCGACGACAATCTCGCCCTGCGCGCCCTCGATCGCCTCGATGCGTGGATCACCGAGCGCCATCAGGAATGTCTCCGCGACAAGGTCGATCGTTTCGGCAGCACCGAGGCACTCTACCTCTACGCCCGCAGCTTCTTCCTCGAGCGCCGTCCCGTCGCGGGAGAGCACCAGCCCGCGATCGATTATTTCCGCGGGCTCGCGAAGCAGGAATGGCCGGAACTGCCGCGCCTTTCCCAGGCCCACATCGCCCTCGGCTTGAAGCGCTTCGGCGACCGGGAGACACCCTCAGCCGTCGTTGCCTCGTTCCTTGAACGCTCCGTCGACGACGCGGAGCTCGGCCGTTACTGGCGCGACACCGAGCAACCCTGGTGGTGGTATCGTGCCCCCATCGAGACGCAGGCGATGATGATCGAGGCTTTCCGTGAGATCGCGCAGGACCAAAAGACCGCGGACGACTGCCGCGTCTGGCTTCTCAAGCAGCGCCAAACCCAGGCGTGGCCCAGCACGAAATCCACGGCCGACGCGATCTACGCTCTGCTCCTCGGCGGCGACGATCTCCTCGGCTCCGATGCGCTGGTTTCCCTTTCCCTCGGAGGCACCGAGGTGAAGCCGGAGAAAGTCGAGGCCGGCACCGGTTTCTACGAGAAACGCTTCACTGCCACCGAGATCCTTCCGGAAATGGGCAGGGCCACCCTGACAAAACCAGACAAGGGAGTCTCTTGGGGCAGCCTCCACTGGCAGTATCTGGAGGACATCGCCAAGGTCACGCCGCACGGGGACAATCCGCTCACCTTGAAAAAAGGCCTCTTCATCAAAGTCAACGGCAAGGCCGGCCCCGAGTTGAAACCGGTCGCCGCGGGAGCGCCGCTCAAGCCTGGCGATGAACTCGTCACCCGTGTCGAGCTGCGCACTGACCGCGACCTCGAATACGTGCACCTGAAGGACCAACGCGGGAGCGGGACCGAGCCGACCAACGTCCTCAGCGGCTGGCGTTTTCAAGACGGGCTCGCCTATTACGAATCGACCCGCGATACGGCGAGCCACTTCTTCATCGAATACCTGCCCAAAGGCACCTATGTGTTCGAAACAAGCGCGCGAGTCCAGCTTCGGGGCGCCTACCAAAGCGGCGTCGCCGAAATCCAGTGCCTCTATGCCCCCGAGTTCAACAGCCACAGCGGCAGCGTTAGCCTGAAGGTGGAGTGAGGGCCGGTTTACCTTCCAGCAACTTCACGGCGGGGGTTCCTGCGCCCCCGCCGATAGAAATCACTTCTCCAAGGGATACTCCTTCAGCAGATCCTCGGGCTTGATGAACATCTGCACCTCTTTGGTCGCTTCGCGGACTCGTTTGACCTGGTCCGGGGTCACGATTGAAGCCTCGTTCCCCCAGGTATTGCGCACGAAGGTGAGGACGGCCGCGATCTCTTCATCCTTCAGGATCGCCTTGAAGGCCGTCATCGGAGGGACCCCCTTGGCGGGGTCGTAGAGCGTTCCGTTCACTTCCATCGGCCCCCAGAGTCCGTGCAAGGTCAGCTTGATGAGTCGGTCGGGATTGCCGGTGACCCATCGGCTGTTCATGAGCGGCGGGTAAATGTTCAGCATCCCCTGCCCGTTCGGCTGGTGACAGGTCACGCAATGCGCCTCGCGGTGGAAGACCTCCGAACCCAACCGGTAGATCCCGGCTTCGGCCTTGGAGAAATTCGCCGGCACTTTTACCTCGATTTTCTCCTCCTGCTGCATGATCGGGCTGGTCACGACATTGAGGACCGGATCCGCAACGTCCCAGTGATGCTGCACCGTCTTTGCGGCGACGACTGCGTGAGGCTCGGGTGAAGCGAGCACGAGGTCGAGCAGAGCCCGGTCGCGCACGTTGTGCTGCTGATGCACCCAGAGGGCTTCGAGGAGGAGGCGCGCATCCTCCTTCTTCTTGCCGTCGAGCTTCGCAGCCCAGGCTTTCGTCGCGGCGATGACCTCTTTGGTCTCGCGCTCGCTCAACTCGACGCGACTGCGGTGACGCACACCGAGAGCGGGGTGTCTGAAATTCTCGAGCAGCGCCGCGATCGACGCCCCGTCGATCGCCACGGGATTCTGGAGAGGGCGTCCTTCATAGGTCATGCGGAAGACGCGGCCGTGTTTTTTGTCGCGATTGGGGTCACGGATGTTGTGTTGCATGTGGCCGATGATGACATTCTGCCAGTCGGAGACATAGAGGGCCCCGTCGCCTCCGAAAATCGCGTCGGTCGGGCGGAAATTTTTGTCAGTGCTGCTGAGCAGTTCCTCGGTCGGCGTGCCCCAGACCTCGCCGAATTGAAAGTTCTTGCCATCCTCCTTGAAGCCTTCACGATGGAGCTTGTATTGCTTGATTCCGAGGAAACCAATCGTGTTGCAGACGAGGAAATTGCCCTGCATCTCATCGGGGAAATTCGGACTCGAGACGACCTCATCAGCCGTCACCGGTCGCACTTCCTTCACGAGGAGTTCGCGCATCTTGAAGCCCTTTGTCGCGGGATCCGGCACGACCTGATAGCTGCGGCCACCGGTGCCATCGTTGGCATAGTGATAGCCCCACTCGTCGAACGCGGTGCCGTGGGGATTCGGAGAGTTGTTCGCATGAAAAGCGATCGTGTAGCGGCGGGGATCAAATCGATACATGGCCGAGGCGGTCGCCTCGAGGGACGGCCCCCAGGGATGCTCGTGATTGTGCTGCATGAAAACACCGCTCTGCCAATAGATCCCCCCATCAGGGCCGTAGATCAGGTTGTTCGCGGCGTGGTGCGTATCGGCCGAATCGGTTCCCTGGAAGAGAACGTAGCGCAGATCGGCGACGTCATCACCATCGGTGTCTTTGAGGAAAAGGATATCAGGCTGCGAGGTGACGATGACTCCGCCGTTCCAAAACTCAAACCCGAGCGGGCAATGCACGTTTGCGAAGATCGTGCTGCGATCGGCAACGCCGTCCTGGTTTTCGTCGTGGAGGATCACGAGCGAGTCGTCCATCGGCTTGAGCGGCTCCCACTTCGGATACGTTTTCCACGCGGCGACCCAGAGGCGCCCCTTGCCGTCGACCTGCATCTGCACGGGATTGCCGATCTCGGGAAACTTCGTCTCATCGGCGAAGACGTTGACCTTGAAACCTTTCGGCACGGTCATCTTCGAGATGCTCTCTTCGGAGGTGAGGTATTGGAGGGTGCCTTCCTTTTCGGCGCTCGAGCTCTTGCTGCCGCCCCCGACATTGGAAATGACGGAAACTGGCGGCGGGACGTTGCTGTCATCGACCCTGGCATCGCTGCCCTTGGCTCGCGCCCAGATCTTCGGGTCGCGGTTGGCGGTCATGAGGTCGAGCATGGCGAGCTCGTGCTGAAGAACCTCGGCGTTGCTCTGGTCGTTGACGAAGGTCAGGGTCGATCGGCCTCCCCAGATGTCGTTGCCGTCCGTGGCGCGGTAGCGGTTGTGCCAGTGCCAGTTCTTGTCGAGGACGGCCTCGCGGACCGACGCGAGCTCGGGGTCGGTGGCCTTCGGTTCCTTTGCTCCGAGGGCTCTGGCGATGACCTCCCCGAGATGGCGATTACCCAAGGCATTGAGATGCACGCCATTGATCGTGAGCGGGTCTGCGATCTCCTCATAAAGTTTCCGGGTCGGTTCGTAAAGGTTCACAAAGGCAACGCCCTCCTGCCCGGCCACCTTTTGCATGGAGGCGGTGTAAAGGGCGAGCCGCTGGTTGTTCTCGCTGCCGTCGGGCAGATTGGGATCATTCAGATTTTCATGGGCGATCGGGCTGAACAGGACGATGCGCGGGATCTTACGATCGGGACGCGTCTCGCGCAGCGTGCGGATCGTGTCGGCAAGTTGCTTTTCATAGGCAGCAAGGCCCTTCGAGCCGGCGAAGGACTCGTTGTATCCGAAGAAGGCGAAGATCACGTCCGCTTTCACATGGCGGAGGTAATCGGTCATCTCGGTGAACCCCTTGGAGCGGGGGTAGTGTCCGGGGCGGTCGCCAGTGTGGCTGAGATTGCGGAAAACGAGGTCTTTGTCGGGGTTCGCGACTTGCAGCCAGGTTTCGGTCCAGCCATCATGCTGCATGCGGTCGGCGAGACCATTGCCGATCATGGCGACGACGTCGCCCTTGCCGAAGGCGAAGGTCTCCGGATCGCGATAACCGGCCGGGACGGGCTCCGGCAGGATCGGCACGGGCAGAGCCTTGCCATCGTGAGCGGCCATGGTGATCTCCGTCTTGCCAACGAACGTGAAGGTGATCGAACCATCGGGTCCCGGATTGTTCTCGCGAGTGAAGACCGGCTTCCGCTCCGCATCGAGCAACTCGATCTTGAAACCCTTGAGCCGCTCGTGAAGACCGCTCCGGTTCCAGATCTGCACGGAATCGATCGGCCACGCCGAGCCGAGATCAAGTTCCCACCAGGGCGCCGGATCCTGCCCCTCCTGCGTGTGGGTCTGGCCCCTTTTGTTGAAGTCGCCGTCCTTGTTGCCATCGATGGCCCGCTCCGGCGCGCCGCCCGCGCCCACCGTCGACTGTGTCGCCTTCCCAGCCGTGGCGATATTCTTGCCACCACTTTTCACCTCCACCTCGGCCAACGTGAGGACCCGCTTCTCGCCGGAGAGCGAGACACGGACAAATCGCGCCGTGGGCAGGTCGGCAGCATGGGCAAAAGTGGCCAGAGCCACGACGAGAGCGGAGACGAGAAGACGCGAATTCATACAAAGTCGGGAGGATTCCACAGCCCCCCCCAACTTGGCAAGCCCCTGATAAAGGGATGCGAGGGCCAATTACAGGGACAAAACGAGGCCCTCGGATATCAACCGGATCCATTCTCTCGCGAGAAGCCCCTTGATTGCGCGGCAGCTTTTTGTACGTTCCGCCGAGTTCTATCTCGAACGCTGAATCTGAACCACTCGACCCGATCCCCACCCTCCGATGACCCCTGAAGAATTTCGCCAAGCTTACTTCGAACAATACGCGGACGACGGCGAAGTCTGCAACGATGCCTGGTTCCACGAATACTTCGACAACTCGACGGACTGGCTCGAAGTGATCTACCGCGCCCCGGACGAGGGGCTTGTGGTCTACACCGATCCGGAATCCGACCTCGGCGGCTACTGGGCCACGACGGTGGGCGGAGCGATCGAGGGCCCCTTCCAGACGAAGGCGGAACTCGCGGTCGCGCTGGGATACGCGCCGGGCAATTTTCCTCCGGATGGAGACGCTGATCCCGACGATGAATTTGACGACCTCGACGAAGAGCTAGGCGAGGAGGACGAGGAGGATCCCGACTTCGACGAGGACGAGGAATTCGACGAGGAATTCGAAGACGAGGACGAAGACCTCGACGACGAGGATTGACCCACCTCGGGTCGGGCTCCCTCAACCGTAGTCTTCCTGCATCTCGCGAAGTCGTCCACGAATGGCGAGCTTGCGGGCGCTGCTCATCCGGTCGATGAAGAGGCGTCCAAAGAGGTGGTCCACCTCGTGCTGCAAGGCCCGGGCGAAGAGCCCGTCGGTCTCAATGACGAGAGTTTCACCCTCGAGGGTCTCGAGGGTGGCCTTCACCTCGGAGGGCCGGGAGATCTCGCCGCGAAGGTCGGGAAAGGAGAGACAGCCCTCGGTATCGGCCTCCCGGGGGCCCAGCAATTCGAGGTGCGGATTGATGAAAACGAGAGGGCAGATTTCGGAGAGGCTCTTTTCCTCGCCGTTGACGCGGAGATAGCTGATGCATTCTTCATCGTGCGAGACGTCGACGACGGCGAGCTGCACCGATGCCCCCACCTGGGGCGCGGCGAGTCCGACCCCGTTGGCATCATACATCGTCTCAACCATGTCGGCGGCGAGTGCCCTGACCTCATCGGTCACGGCATCAACACGGGCGCCGATCTGGCGAAGGACGGGATCGGGATAGAAGACGATTTTTCGGATCATGGGGCTGGTGGACCGCGAACGATAATCGGTGAACACCCATCGGTAAACCAGGAAAGGTTTTCTGCCGCAGTCATCAACGCCGCCCTCTGCCTCCCAAAAACCAACCGTCCCTTGATCCTCTTCCGCTCGGAAACGGAGTCAGGAAGGTCCCCGTGACTCGTGACCTACTCCCTCAATCCTCGATCAGAATGCGCAGGGGCAGGTCCCCAATCTCCAGTCCGGCCCGGTTGGCGGCATCCCAGACCTTGACCATGAGCCCGAGCGAGGCACCCTCGTCAGCTTTGAGTTCGAGGCGATCGTTCGGGCGGCTCTGCCGGAATTCCTCGAGGGCGGCCGTGAGGGTTTCGAGCGGGACGTTTCGATCACCGAGGGAAATGCTCCCGTCCTCGGCGAGGGCCAACGGGACACGGGACTCTTCGTCTCTCGCTGCTTCCATCTCGGAGGAGCTCGGCAGGTTCACCTTCACGAGAGATTCCTTCGTCTTGAACGTGGTCGTGACGATGAAGAAGATGAGCAGGATCGCGAGGATGTCGATCAAGGTCACGATCGGCACGGCGGGAATGCGGCGTTTCTTGAGGTGGAACTTCACGAGAGGAAATCACTTTTGCCCGCTTCGCGGGCGGAACCCTCTACCGGGGGCGGCGGGACCAGCGAGGGGAGACACTGGGGCGTGGAGGTCTCGGGAAGCGGGGCATGGAGGACGTGCCCGCCGTGCTTGAAATACTCGTGAAGAAGGTGCCCGGCAATCACTTCGAGGCGCGCAGCGATGCGCTCGAGCCGACGGGTGAAATAAGAGTGGAAGATGACCATGATGACCGCGACGCAGAGCCCGGCGATGGTCGTGTTGAGAGCCTCGGCGATCCCACTGGCGATGAGGGCGTGATCGGAAGCCTCGGCACCGTCGCCCAGGCTTCCAAAGACGGAAACGAGCCCGGAGACAGTGCCCAGCAGTCCGAGCAGCGGTGCGATCGTGATGACGACTTCGAGCGCACCCATGCCATTCTCCAGCTTCACCATCTGCTCGCGCGCGGTTGCTTCAACGGCTTTTTCGGCCTCGGCCCGGTCAGTGAAGACGTCGGAGAGGGCGACCCGTCCGATGCAATCCATCGGGCTGTCGTTCCGACGAAATTCAAGGAGCAGATTGGCCGCCCGTCCCTTGCTGAAAACCTCGGGGAGCCCCGCAAGATCGGGCCGAAGGCGAAGCGGAATAACCGCCGTCCACCGCAGCGTCATGGCGCGGTGAATGCACACGGCAAGCCCGACGAAGGAACAGATCCCGATCGGAATCATGAAGAATCCACCCGAAAGGAGGAAGGTCCAGACCTGTTCATTAAGCGTCGGATCCGGCATGGTCGGGCGTCTCAGTAGATGATGATGTCGTATTGGATGACGAGCCCCTTGGTCCCGACCGACTCCGCGACCTCCGCGGGCATGGGAGGCAGGTCGGACTCGCGGATGGCGCGGAGGGAAAACTCGGCAAGCATGGCGTTCGCCTCGTTTTTGGTGATCTGCAAGTCGCGGACACGGCCGCCGGCGTCGACGTGAAACTCGAGTTTGAGAATGCCCCAGGTGACGTGGTCGGCGTTCTTCTGCCGATACTCGTGCCACTTGGCAGAAATCACATCGCGCACCGCTTTTTTGTATTTCCCGAGGGGAGTGCCGATCGCATCGACGGCATCAGCCCCTTCCCTGGCAAGGCTCCCGTTAAGGACATTCTGCCGCTCCTCCGAACTGAAGCCTTTGGCAAAGAGAGCCGCGTCGGCCGTCGGAAGGGCGGACTCCTCCGGAGCCGTGGCGCGGGCTTCAAGGGATCCCACCAAAGGTGGCTCGGCTTGGTCGCCAGGCACGGACGACTCGCGGAACTTGGGCGAATCCGCCTCCGAATCGGGCACGGTGTGGCTTTTCTCGCGAGTTGCGCCACCCCTCGCAAGGCGCTTCATGCCGGAGTCAACCATGGTTTCTCCCCCCTGTTCGCGAGGTCCCGTTTCGTCGAATGACAAAATCTCGGTCTGGCGAGGCTTGGAAAAGAACTTCGAGGGAACACGCTCTGCGGGCGGCACGGGGGAGCTGGCGACGGCAGACGAAGCGGGGGCCTCGTCGAGAGCCCCCGCGACGTAGTCGCGATCGGCGAGGGTCAAGTTCGGAAGGGGACTCGTCCCGGCAAGGGTGGGGGTATTTTCCTGCGGCAAACTCTCGTCGGGACGGAGCCGCGACGCGGCCGAGGTATTACGATCGGACTCGAAGCGCGCGTTCTTCGGGGCACTCCGCTCCGGTGGATTGAGATCGGTGGAGACAAACGCAAGGGACTCGGGACGCGACGGATCGGGGACCTTCTCGATCCGTTCACGCTCGAGGCGCTCCATCAAGTCCCCCATGACAATGGTCACCTCGCGGGGCCGGTCGCCTTTTCCCCCGTTTTGGTCGGAGGAATCCGCCGAGGGCCTCCTCGGCAGAAAGAGGACGAGCACGAGGAGGAAGAGGTGCGCGATGAACGCTCCCGAAACACTGGCAAACATCTTCTGGGACTCCGACATCAGACCGATGCCGGGATTAAAGCGTTTTCCTCGCGAAATGAAAGAGGTATTGCTGGGCGTAGCCGGCGTGCGGGCCAAAGTGCCTCTCCGCCCAGGCCTGGAGTCTTGCCCCCTTCAGCCGCTTCCGATAAAGGTCCCGGAGAATGCGCTCGATCCAGACATCGATGGGGAAGGCGTCCCAGTGTCCCGCTCCGAAGAGCAAGGCGCAATTGGCGATCTTGTCGCCGACTCCATGGAGGGTGAGGAGCTGTTCGCGAGCCCTCGCGAGGGAAGTCTCCGCCTCGACCGCTGCGAGATCGAATTCGCCCGAGGCGATCACCGTCGCAGCGAGATGGAGAGACTTCGCCCGATAGCCGAGCCCGCATTCGCGCAACGCCGACTCGCCGGCCGCGGCGATCGCCGCCGGAGTCGGGTAGGTGAAGAATTCGCTCCCTCCAAGCTCGTGCCTTTCCCCGAAGCGCGAGCGCAGCTTGATCGACATCGCGCGGATCTGGGCGACCTGTTTCAACGACGACGTGATGAAGGTGGCAAGGCACTCCCAGAGGGGCTGCCGCGCCACGCGGATGCCGGGACAAAACGCGATCGCCTCGTCGAGGATGGCGTCTTTGTCAGGAAAGGCGGCGCGGACCGAGGCGGCGGAGTGATCGAGGCCGAAGTAGCGGCTGACCCGGGCGAGATCGCCGTCGCAGGTCCGCACCAGGCCGCTCTCGTCCTGACAGACGAAGGCCGGAGGTCCCTCGCCGATGCAACCGGCGAAGCCTGCCACACCATCGATCTCGATCCGTTCCCAGTGAAAAATCTGGCCCGACTTCAAGGTGTCACAGAGGGAGAAATCTCCCTCGAAAAACACGTCCTCGAGCGTCGCGGCCGGGATCGACATGGGAAAGGGTCAGCTGACGAAGAAGCTGAGACTGCCCAACTCGGCCGCAAGGTCGACGTGATTGACAACGACCTCGTCGGGCACGCTGAGGACGGCCGGAGAGAAATTGAGGATGGCCTGCACGCCAGCAGCCACAAGAATGTCAGCCACTTCCTGCCCAGCCGCTTCCGGCACCGCGACGATCGCCATCCGCACTCCATGAGCGGCGACGTAACGCCCCATTTCGCGGACGTCGTAGACCGGGACGCCCATCTGCTCGGTGGTGGCTTTGACGTGAGAGGGATCGGCATCGAAAGCCGCGATGATCTCGAATCCCTCCTTGCGGAAGCCGCTGTAACGCAGGAGGGCGGACCCGAGATTTCCGACCCCGACCATCACGACGGGCTGGAGCACCGTCAGACCCATGACACCGGAGATCGCCTCAGAAAGTGTGACGACGCTGTAACCCAGCCCACGGGTGCCAAACTGCCCGACATGGCCAAGGTCCTTGCGAAGCTGGGTCGGCTTCACCCCGGCGGCCCGCGCCAGATCCTCCGACGAGACGGTCTCGACCTTCAACTCAAGCAGCTTCTGCAGGCATCTCTGGTAGAGGGAGAGCCGGTAGACCGTTTTTCGGGGGATGTCGATCTTTTCCAAAGCTGAGGAAACCCTGACTATTTAACCGAAATCGTCCCGGTGCGCCACTGCTTAGACGCGTCTTTTCCAGGTTTATGACGCTTTTTCTGGAAAAAGACCCGCACCGACCCCTTTCATGGATCTTTTCGCCTCAGAAGTCGACTCTTTCTTGTCGCCCCGAAACCCTCATCCCACTTCGAACGATGACCCGGTGGAGATCGGCTCCCGCCTCGACGATGCCCCCCGGCCAGATCACGCTCTCGCGCAGACGCACCCCGGCCTCGATGAGGGCTCCCGCTCCGACCGACGAAAGCCCGTCGATCTCCGCCGATGGATCGATCCGGGCGGAGGGAGCGATCCTCACCCTCCCCTTCCCCGCCTCGGCGTGGCGGGGAAACCCTCCGGCGAGGAGCGGCAGCGAGGCGAGGTAAGATTCTCGCTCGCCGAGATCACTCCACTTGCCGTCATCGATGACGATGCCTCCAATGCGACCACCTTTCCGGATCACTTCAAGCATGGGCAAGACCACTGACTCGACTTTTCCGGGCACGAGGTGATCGAGAAACGCCGGCGAGACGACATAAATCCCGGTGAATTGAAACCTCAGAGGCCAGTCCGGAGCGAGAACGCCTCGGAGATCAACGACCGCCTGCCGCTCGGGATCGAAGCCGACGCGAAGTTCATCACCGTGGGATCGCAGGATCATCGTCACGAGATCGCCACTCGAGATGCTGCGCCACCGCGGACGCGAGCGGCAGGTCGGTGAGGATGTCGCCGTTG
>Ga0172373_10001235_pt1 | contig 41642 bp, 32 predicted proteins | sample Lak10m_2_FD_114546 | JGI IMG/M metagenome (GOLD analysis project Ga0172373, IMG submission 114546) | Freshwater microbial communities from Kabuno Bay, South-Kivu, Congo - kab_092012_10m | ecosystem: Environmental > Aquatic > Freshwater > Lake | place: Democratic Republic of the Congo... | reverse complement strand
ATTGAATCACATAATCACCCAAGTGCCCTAGAACCATATCAAGGTGCAGCAACCGGTGTTGGTGGAATTAATCGTGATATTTTCACAATGGGCGCTCGTCCGATTGCTCAATTAAATTCTTTGCGTTTTGGAGACATTACCTCACAAAAAACTCAATGGCTAGTAAAAGGTGTGGTAAAAGGCATCGGCGATTATGGTAATGCTTTTGGGATTCCAACAGTTGGTGGCGAAGTGTTTTTTGATGAGTGCTACAACGTAAATCCATTAGTTAATGCAATGAGCGTTGGAATAGTTAAAGAAGGCGAAACAGTAAGTGCAACATCTTATGGTGTTGGTAATCCTGTATTCATTGTAGGATCTTCAACCGGAAAAGATGGTATTGCTGGTGCGGCATTTGCTAGTAAAGACTTAACCGAAGATTCTGCCAAAGATTTACCATCCGTACAAGTGGGCGACCCTTTTCAAGAAAAATTATTATTAGAAGCTACTTTAGAAGTGATTAAAACGGGCGCTGTTGTTGGTATGCAAGACATGGGAGCAGCAGGTATTACATGTTCTACTTCTGAAATGAGCGCTAAAGGAGAGCATGGTATGAATATTTGGTTACATAAAGTACCTACCCGCCAAGCCGGAATGCATCCTTTTGAAATTTTGTTATCAGAATCACAAGAACGTATGTTAGTGGTTGTAGAAAAAGGAAAAGAAGCTATTGTAAAAGCCGTATTTGACAAATGGGATTTAAACTGTGCTCAAATTGGAGAAGTAACTTCGGGCGACAGATTAAAATATTACATGCATGATGAATTGGTAGCCGATGTTCCTGCTGGTGTTTTGGTATTAGGAGGAGGTGCTCCAGTTTACAAGCGCGAATACAAAGAACCAGCTTATTATGCTGAGTCTAAAAAATTCAACATTAACTCTGTTGCAGAACCAAAAGATTTAAAACCAGTGATGCAATTCTTAGCTAAATTACCAAATTTGGCAAGCAAACGTTGGATTTATAATCAATACGATAGTATGGTAGGAACTATCAACATGAGCACCAATAAACCAAGTGACGCAGCGATTGTAAATGTAAGAGGCACTAAAAAAGGATTAGCCATGACAGTTGATTGCAATGCTCGTTACGTGAATGCAGATCCGGAAACCGGATGTGCTATTGCCGTAAGTGAGGCTGCCCGTAATATCGTTTGCAGTGGAGGTATACCAAGTGCTGTAACTAATTGTTTAAATTTTGGTAACCCTTATAATCCAGAAGTATATTGGCAATTTGTGGGAGCTATAAAAGGAATGGGTAAAGCTTGCGAAAAATTCAAAACACCTGTAACAGGTGGTAATGTGAGTTTTTATAACCAATCTAGCTACGAGGGTCCAGTATTCCCAACACCAACTATTGGGATGATTGGTGTTCTAGAAGACAAATCATTGCAAACTACACTTGATTTTAAACATGAAGGTGATGTAATTTATTTAATCGGAGAAAACAAAAATGATATCTCTTCATCTGAATATTTATACAGCTATCATAAAGTAAAAAATACACCGGCTCCATATTTTGACTTAGACAGTGAACATAAAATTCAAGCCAGTATTTCGTCTATAATTCGTCAACAACTCATTTCATCCGCACATGATGTAAGCGATGGAGGTTTGTTTATGAATTTACTAGAAAGTGCTATGGTGAATGATTTAGGTTTTGAAATCACGACAGATGCTTCGATTAGAAAAGATGCCTTTTTATTTGGTGAAGCTCAAAGCCGAGTTGTTGTTACCGTATCACAAAACCATGTTGCTACATTAGAATCAGAATTACAAAAACAAGGTGTTCATTTTACTAAATTAGGTACGGTAAAAGGTAAATCTGTTATTATTGATGCTTTAGATTATGGACAAATTAGTCAATACAAACACTCTTTTGATACTTGTATTGAAGAATACATGAACTAATACATCACTTAATTCAATCTCCTCATAAAAAAATCGGCTGTCTTGAAATGAGACAGCCGATTTTTTTTAGTCATTATTTGAAAAATTAAGCCTTTTGTTTGAATTGATTAATAGCATTTACGGTAAATTCAGACAGAACTAAAGTTCCACTCATTCCCGCACGCTCAATTAATAACTCATCCCAATGCTCAGTACCTTGCCACATGATTTTCTTCAGCATTTTCATTGCTTCAGGATTACTTGAAGCTAATTTTGTAGCTAAAAGTTGAATATTTTTATCCATTTCTTCTTTTGATGAAAATATTTCAGCATACAGTCCTTTTTCCCTAGCCCAGTTTGCGGTTTGCCACTCAGTAGCATTAATTGTTAATTGACAAAATGCAGACGTTCCTACTTTACGTTCTACAGCCGGACCAACTACAAATGGTCCAATACCTACTGCTAACTCAGATAATTTAATAGATGCACTTTCTAATGCAAATGCATAATCTGCACTAGATGCAATACCAACTCCTCCTCCAACAGCTTTTCCTTGAACTCGAGCTATAATAAATTTTGGTGCCTTACGCATCGCGTTAATAACCATTGCAAAACCTGAAAAGAATTTTAATCCAGTATCGATATCTTTAATTGATATTAACTCATCAAAACTTGCACCCGCACAAAACACCTTATCACCTTCGCTTTGTAAAACAATAACTTTTACATTATCATCGTTGCCTAATTTTTCAATTTCCAAAGCTAAATTTCGTAATTGTACTCCAGGCATTGAATTACTTTGCGGATGAAAAAAGGTAATCGTACCTATTCCATGTTCAATAACCGATTTAATAGTTCCTTCCATAACCATAGACTAAAATAGTTTGTGTTGTTTTTAAAATTAATATTAAAAATATAATAATAGAAAAGTCGCCCATGTAGGCGACTTCTATAATTTTATTTATTTTTTAGCTTGCATTTGCTGTTGTTTTTTTGCCATCTCCTCTAATTTCATTTGAAAACTAGATTTTTTCTCCGGTTTTTTCATATTAGCCAATAACTGTTCTCTAATCTTGCCATCGTCAATAAATTTTTTCATTAACCACGTTTGTAAAAACGTTATAATATTCGCTAAAAAATAATACCAACTTAATCCGGCAGCATAACTATTCATTACTGCAAGGAAAATAACCGGCATCAAATACATCATATATTTCATACCAGGCATTTGCGCTTGTTGAGGCTGTAGCATCGATTGGTTCATCCATGTATAAATAATGGTAGAAGCAAACATTAATAATGCAAATAAGCTAATATGATCGCCAAAGCCCCAAAGTTCAAAGCCAAAATCATAAATAGAGTCGTACGTGGACAAATCATCTGTCCATAAAAAAGGTTTTTGTCTTAATTCTATAGCCGCTGGAAAAAATCCAAATAATGCAATTAAAATAGGGAATTGTAACAACATAGGAAGGCATCCAGACAATGGATTAGCTCCTGCTCTCCTATATAAAGACATTGTTTCTTGTTGTTTTTTTAATGGATCATCATTTTTTTCGTATTTAGCATTAATCTCATCTATTTCGGGTTTAAGAACACGCATTTTAGAACTGCTCATATAGGTTTTATAAGCAATTGGAAATAATAATGTTTTTAAAATCAAAGTCAATATCAAAATAACAATGCCACTATTTAGATTAGATAATAAATCAAATAAAGGGATAATCATCCATTTATTTATGTAGCTAAAAATACTCCAACCAAGAGGAATAATTTCTTCTAAATCAATATCATAGCCTTTTAGGGTATTATATTGAGTAGGACCAAAATAGAATGCCATTCCGAATTTTTCTAAAGAACCATGTTTATAAGGAATTGCTAATTCAGAAGTAATTGTTTTTACAAACTTTGTTGAATTTGGATTTTCAGAAGTTTTAACAAAACTGCCTTCTTTCAAAAATTCAGTATCTGCTATCAGAGTTGAATTAAAGAAATGTTGTTTAAAGCATACCCACTTAATTGGCTGTTCGTTCAATAATTTTTCTTCACTCTTACGTGCATTTATATAATCCACACCTTCAATCGCTTGTTTGTAATAGACAGTTGCCGCTTCTCGCTCTTTTAGAATATGTTTTTCCTGAGAAGGAAGAGACTGAGACCAATGCATCATAACCTTATTAATTTTGTTAGAGATAATATTTTGCATTCCCACAAAATTTACATCGTAATCTAACATAAAATCATTTCCTTTCAGGGTATATACATACTCAATATAACTTCCTGATTTTGATGTCTCTAATTTTAAAATAATAGATTTAGTATTATTTCCTGTTACAATTTCTGATAAAGAAGATGATTTAAAATAAAAACTATCCGTATTAAATCGCTTTCTATCAGTATATGCCTCAAATTCTAAGTATTGTGAGGTAGAATCTTTGTCAAATAAAATCAATGGTTTTTTTTCGCCATAGCGATTATAGTTTTTCAATTCTACTTTTTGAATACAACCACCTTTTGAAGATATATAGGCTTTTAAGTTTTCATTTTCAATAGTAATAATCTCCGCTTTACCTTGTGACGCAGAAGCAAAGTCCTGATATAGGTTTATTCTTTCTAAATTCAATAATGAATCTGAAAATCCTGATTCCACAATTACATCATTTACTTTACTCTTTTCAGTTAATTTTCGAGCTATTTGAGCTTCTTCTTTGGCTTTAGCAGCAACTAACTCTAAAGAGTCTTTTATTTGTTTGTTGCGAGCTATCTGTTCTTTGCTAGGTCCTGTTAATGCTAACCATGTAATCAAAATAGCTGCAATTAATCCAAGTCCTATAAGAGATGATTTATCCATAATGGGTAATAATTTTGGGTGCAAATATAACTGTTTTTGTTATCGCCGATTGGCTGAAAAACTTTAAATATTAAAGCTAAGTATAATATATTTTATAGATAACTTCTAATTTCAGAAGCAATGCTTTCAAATTCTTCTTTAGAAAATTTTAATTTTTCGTTTAAAAAGTTCGTATCATTTACAGAATTGATAGGAATTAAATGTACATGAGCATGAGGAACTTCTAATCCAATAACAGACATTCCTATGCGATTACATGGTATAGCTTTTTTAAGAGCAATTGCTACTTTTTTTGAAAAATCCATTAATTCAGAATAAGTTTTTGAATCCAAGTCAAATATATAGTCAATCTCTTTTTTGGGAATCACTAATGTATGGCCTTTTTTTAAGGGAAAAACATCCAAAAAAGCTAAAAACTGGTCGTTTTCGGCTATTTTATAGCAGGGAATATCGCCAGATACTATTTTTGAAAAAATACTTGCCATTCTATATCGTTATTTCAATAATTTCAAATGTAATAACTCCAGCGGGTACTGTTACATCAACTTTATCTCCAACTTTTTTACCTATCAAGCCTTTACCAATGGGCGAATCTATAGATATTTTTCCTGCTTTCAAGTCGGCTTCATTTTCAGCAACAATAGTATATTTCATTTCCATACTATTCTTGAGGTTTTTAATTTTAACCGTTGTTAGAATACTTACTTTGGAGATGTCCAATTTTGAGCTATCTACAACACGTGCGTTAGAAACAATTTCTTCTAATTTGGCAATTTTTATTTCCAATAAACCTTGTGCTTCTTTAGCTGCATCATATTCTGCATTTTCTGATAAATCTCCCTTATCTCTAGCCTCTGCTATTTGACGAATTACATTTTTTCGTTCTATTGTTTTAAGATGATGTAATTCATCTTTCAATTTTTGCAATCCTTCTTCAGTGTAATAAGCAATTGTGGTCATTTTTATCCTGATCTTTTAAAATGAAAGAATCCCGAATATTTTTCGGGACTCTAATAATTATAATTAAATAAATTTTACTGTTACATATTAATTCTCACACCCATCGAGTGAACTCCTCCAAAAGGATTTGTGAATCTGTATGAGTAATCAAAAGCAAAGGTTGATTTTTTTTCTCCAAATGGAACTTCAATTGTGGCTCCACAAGAAGGTCCGGTAAATGCCGTCGTACGATTTCCTTCTCCCTTAAAAATTCCTTTTTCTGTAACCATACCTGCACGAACCATAACAATATTTTTCCACCCGTATTCCATTCCCACTAAAAAGTTATCTTTCGTAAAAGAGTTCGAGGTAAAATTACCAGCAAGAGTCAAACGATGAGTTTTTGATCTACCGGTAGAATCTTTTAATAAGTATACATCATAAGCTGCAGAAATATTTAATAATGCAGGTAATTCAAATGCTCCTGATTTATTATTTATAGTTAATTCATACGAATTTCCATAAGCATTTGTTACTGTCCTTTGTGTAGATAATCCATCTCCCTTATATTGCATCTTTGGCCCAACATTTTTTAATGCAACTCCCAAATGAATGTGATCTTGTTTTCCTGTGTGATATTGAATACCAGCATCAATAGAAACGCCTTGTGCTTTAACATTATCTATACCCTCTGATATTACTCTCAATAAAATACCTCCTGAAATATTATCAGAAAAACCCTTAGCATAGGAAATTGCAATATTTGAAAAACGTGGAGTAAAAGTCCCTAAACCTCCCTCAGGTTGATCTACTGTTGTTCTTTCAATTTTACCTGCATTAATGGACATAATTCCCAAACCCAATGCACCGGTTTCACCTACTCTTTGTGTGAATCCAAATGTATTAATATTAATGTCGGAACCTAACAGCCAAGCCGATCTCATAAACATTAGCTCAGTTTTTTTAGTAGAAGCAATACCTGCAATGTTAGTAAACTGAGACTCTAATCCTTTTGAACAAGCGCCGTTAGCTCCTGCCCAACCTGATGAACGCGCATAAGGATTTATCAATAATTGGGAAGCACCTGCCTGACCAGCTCGTTCTGGGTTACCCGCATAGGTATTATATGTTGCAACCATTAAGCTACCTGTTAAAACAAGACTCAACGATGTATTTAAAAATGACTTCATAATAATCTATATTTAATGCAATTAAATGTCTAGTAACTTTGTAAATCTAACGGTCTCATAACTCCAAACCATTTTAATATTTTTTCACCTACACCAGGTACATCTATATGAATAATGTATAAACCACTAGCTACAGGAATACCACTTTGATTTTTCATATCCCAATCTTGATATGAAAGTCGTTTTGATTTGATAAAATCAGATTCATTCGTATCAACATCTTCCTGACCACTTACATCTCTATCAAAAGTTCTAACTAGAGTTCCATTTAATGTAAAAATCTTTATTTTACATTTATTTGGTAAGTTGGTAATTCTCACTCTATTATCAATTCTCGAATTTTCATAAGAAGAGTAAGCATAATAAGGATTCGGTACAACATTTATTAAATCTAATGAAGTTTTGAGTTTATCTGAGTTATTTACTTCTGTAAAAATATCAGACGTACTAAATTTATAATAACCAAAATTGTTATTTATAGGATTAGGTGATAAATCTTTTGTTAATCTTGTAAAATTACTACTGTTCACATCTGAGACAAAAGGTGTTGCAAGAATACCACTGGCATTGGCTGTGGTAGTATTTGAATAAACACCTGCCATACCATATTTGTATGCTTTCTTAACTCTCAATTTCACCTTTGCATCACATGGCATATCCGCCGGATTTTTAAAAGCATAACGAGAATCTATTAATAAAGGCATATTAACCCACATGGCTTCGCTCCATATATTGTGCAACATGTTAATCGTTGAATTATTATAGGCTGCTTTATAATTAAAAGCAAAGTCAGCAAATTGAGCGTAAGTTCCTACACCCAGGGTTCTACCATTAACTCCTGCATTAGCTCCCGTAACACCTGCATATTTCATATTACTTCTGTTGTGACCAAACACATAAATATAGTGTCTTCCGCCAAAAGCATAAGGATATGAAGAACTCGTTGCTCTACTAGCCGTAGGATTCCACATCATGTCGTCTCCATTATTTGGTGCTAACGCATTGGATGCTGATTGATAAGAATCTTCTCCAAATGCTATATTTAAGCGCTCTCCGGTTTCTAAATTAATAGCATAACCGGGGAACCAAGATAAACCTGTTTGGAAAGGAACTCCAGGCAATGAATCAACAGTCGCCTCACTTGTGTTACAGCCTGGCTGTCCCAAAGCAATACCTTGTTTATCTACACACTTATGTCTTCTTGGTTCTAACTTTCTAGCTCCTGAAGGATTTGAACCTGGTTCATCACATTCTTCTAAAACAATCGCTCTTGTCCATTTACTTTTATCTTTAGTTAAAACAATATCAACACTCGCTAAACCTCTTAAATCATAATTAGTATTCATAATTTGTGTACCACTAGTCATTAAACTAAATGCCGGGGCTGCAGATGTACCTGCTTTGGAAGATGCGGTTAATGCATAAGGAGCCCAGGTACCACCTACTAAATTTTCAAAATGAGATTCCGGATCTGCATAACCTAGGGACGTGGATATATCATTTTGCGAAGCATCTTTAGAATCTTCGAAATTTCCTGATCGTATCCAGTTATAAGGCGTTGAACCATCAATATCTGCAATACCGGATAACCAACTAATAGCCGAATTAGAATAAAAAATACCACTACCATCTAAAACATCTCCTGCTTTTACAACTCTATCATAAGAAGTTGAAGGAACTGATATTTCAGCAATGTCCCTAGCCTGAGCTAAAGTAACAGAAAGTCCTAAATCACTAAAATAAAACTCCTCTTGAATTTTAATTGCTTTACAAGGGAAATAGGTTTTATTAGTATTCAAGTCTTTCAATACCCAAGTTGTAGAATCAGCCATTACTCTACCAAATTGCGTATTTTTTACTGATAATGAGTTAAATGGCTTATTAACGTGAAAATCAGATTGATTTTTACAAGGATCTATATTATCTACAGTATCCAGTGATGCATTCCAATTACGATTAACAAATGAAATAGCAAAATTTGAATTTGGTACATTTAATGGGTCAACTACTTTTACATTAATTGGTCCGCGACCATTTTCATAGGTAATTTCATCGACGCGATTTTCATTGGCAACAATTTTATCTATAGATTCCTGCGTTAAATCCAAGAAATTTCCTCCATTACCCTGTCCTTCAACTCGAGTAATTTTAGGTCCGTAGCCATAAAAAGAATTAGCTACTGTGCCGCCTTTCTCAGGTGAGGGATTGTGAGGTATACCAAATGCTTTTTTAGATTTACGCCCTTCTAAATACGGTCTTTTTTGTCCTTCAGTACTAGGCATACCTGCTTGTGTAAACGGCACATCTTCTTTGTATTCACCGTATTTGTTATACCCGTAAGCTACACACATAAAATAATACTCTTTATTATTTAATACTTTTTTATCCTGAGCAGAGGAGAATTCGTCTTTAGTAAAATGAAATGACGCCTGAATACCCTTGTCACTAGTCGATGTAGCATCTACTTTAACTTTAGGAATATCACCACCTGTAGTAGCATCATATTCGTAGTTAATTAAACGAGAAATACCATTTTCAATATCGCAATTAAAAATTAATTTGGCTTTAGAAGGATCAGTTAGTTCCTCTTGCGTTATAGCATTATTCTTTAACTGATATAATTTATAGCCTTCAAAGCGATAGAATTTGTCAGCATTTGGAAATCTCACCGGATCAACTATAATTGATACATCTAATTCTTTGTACTGATTTAAGTAATTGTTTGATCCTGGCTTATTAGAAAAATATATAATTAATTCATTTTCCATCTCCTGAATAGTTAAATCAGGCGCTTCAGGACCACTTAATACTCGGAAACAATTATCAAATAAAGATTGAGCTTTATCATCTGCTATTTTTAATAAAGGAATAGAGGCCTTTGGATCAGTCGATGTTGTTCTAGCCCATGGTAAACCAACTGTTATGTAATTAACCGCACCTGGTTGTAATTCGAACGGACCTGAGGATTGCATAAAACGTCTATCTCCCGCCACTCCTGACTCTGACCAAGGAGTAGCTCCACAAGCACCGCTTGTATATGTATCAGCAGGATACACATACTTCGTTTGAATACTACCTCCGTATCCATTTCCTCCGCAAGTAAATGGAGTTCCGTCTCTCCAAAAACCGGTCATATACTGATAATACTGTGTGGCATTTTGAGGATCTGTTGTTTGTAATGGAACACCTGGAAATGAATTATTATGGTAATTAAATATGGTCATCCCCATTTGCTCTCCCGGTTCGTCTGTCAAACCATCTGAATCATTATCAATACCATCTACTGTGTTAATAGGACCTTGAAAGAAGTCACAACCTAAAGCCGGGATATACTCTCCATAACCAATTGTAGAGCCTATCGTTTGGTCATTATTATCTGAATTGTAAATGTAACCTAACCCACGTTTCACATCACAACCGATATAATCATCTCCGTAGTAACCTAAATCGGCATCTGTCCAAACTGTCATATAGGTATTTAATAAAGCAAAAGATGAACGATTAATTAACTGATAATTGTAAAAAGTCATGTTATTTATTTCATCAGTTGTTTTAAAAGCAAAAGCTTGTGCACGAATTTCCATACCGATTGCTTTCCCCCCTGTTGCAATATGGTTATTACCATTATCATTATAAACCCACCATAATGTTTCGTCACCAAATACACGGGCTTTACAAACACCTAAATTATCTTTTAAACCTTCATTATAAACATCATAATATGGATAATCTCCAGCTTCCGGATCGTAAGTGCCACTCGCATCTTTATCAACATAAGGTGCTAGTTGAGCATCTTGATTTAAAGTAATGTCTCCATTACCCGGCCATTCTTTAATGTTTTGAGTTAAAGGTCCTCCCGATAATACGAAATTATCAACCTCAGAACGCGTCATTTTAAAGATTTTATCATACTTCTGACAAACATCTGATGTAATAGATGCATCTTGCGTACTCAAAGGTCCAGTCCAAAAATCCACCCCGGACTGACGATAAGTTTGAGCGGCAATTTTTAATTGACCTCCTACGTCTAATCCTCCAAACCAAACGTTTCCTGCAAAATTTGAATTAGCTCCCTTGGAACGATCATCTACTTTGGGAACATTGTACCAGGCGTTACCACCTCCAAATAAATCCCACCACATATCAGAACCTGAATAAATAATCGTTCTGACATTATTAACAGCCAACTCAGCGGAAGACTGTGCCGGACTACAACCAGCCATCACTCTTTCTACAGAAGAATTTCTCTGAACGACGCCAAACTTTTCTCTCGCATTTAAAGTAAATGCGCTGATTGAGACTAAAGTAACTAATAAATGTTTACTTAATTTATCCATATTTTTCATGTTACTAACTGCGTTTTATAAATTAAAAATCCAATAATACCCCAATTCTAATAGTACGAGGTCGGCTATAATTATTTGGATTATTGATGAATATATTATATTGGTCTGTGAAAGCTGTTGCCGTTGTTGGATTATTATTTAAATAAAGTTGCCCTTGAGAAGACGTTAAATAACCATCATCATCGGGATTTCCAGTATAGTTATATACACCTAAGATATTTTTGGAGTTTAATATATTTAATACTTGTAAATAAATGTTCAAATTAGCTGTTTTTTTATTTTCACTTTCTTTATCTCCGAATGTTAACTGAATATTTTTATCCACTCTCAAATCGGTTCTAAATTGCCATGGTTTAACAGATCCGTTTATAGACCCATTTATTTGCGATCTACCACCAATTGGTGATGCTGCTATGTCGCGTGTATAAGGAGTTCCAGAACCTATCCTAAATATTAAATTAGCTCCTACATTCTTTAAAACCTGAATTGTTTGTTCTGCATCATTCTTTTTACGATTAAATTGTGGTCCTTTATAATCTTTTCCTTCACCAAAACGATAATCTAAATTCATCGTAATTGTATGTCTTTGATCGTAATCTAATGGTAGAGTAATCCGTAAATTTGGTTGATCAGAACTAGCAAGATTGGCTCCTGAATTTGCGTTAGAACCAGAACCCTCAGCAAATTGTAGTGTATAATTTGCAGTTAAAGAAACTCCACCTGATCTACGTAAATCAAATTCTGCACTTAATCCTTTCACTGTACCAAAATCTTTATTTGCATAAGTTTGATATGTTTTAGGATAAGCATTAGTGAGAGATACTAATGTTATTTGATTTCTAAGCTCTCTGTAAAAAGCAGTTATTTTTAATGCAGCATTCTTTTTTTGATTTAATATTTGATTATACCCTATTTCGTAATCAATAGTTTTTTCAGGCATTAAATTTGAATTCGTAATGAACGGACTACTAGATGTGGAACCTATAAAATAATAACTCTTAGGATCGAATCTCATTAAACCATCAGAAGGTCGTTGAGTTAATACATCATAGTGAGCAAAAAAATTAGCTACATCTGAAATCGGGAATGAAAAAGCCATTCTTGGCATTACGTTAATTTGAGGCTTATAATCTTTAAATGCATTTACACTAAAAGCATTTTTATCAGCAAAATCAGCATCTTTTAACCAAGGAGTTAATTTCCCATCAACTGCTAACAATTTTGGATCCGTAACTTCTTTACCCTCACTATTATACCATGTTGTAGTTTGTGTCTTTTCATCAGTATGTCTATATCCAACAATAGTAGGATTACTTGCACGAACATTATCGACATATACAACATAATCATCTTTTATATTATCAGGTTTCCCTTCCGATTTTTCAGCAGCGGTAAAAGCTTCGTGAAATAAATATTGATCTTTAAGAACTTTTTGATTAGCGTCAAACCTATCTACCCTAACACCTATATTAAATTTAATATCTTTAAAATCAAATTTATCTTGAATAAACCCAGCTACATAAATTGGCTTGTAACCACCTACGTTCAAAGTCTGATTACCTTTAGAATCTTTATCATTCAAAAACTTTTCTAAATTAGTTGCATTTTTATTTCTATTTCCTAAATAATCGAAACCATAATAACTTACTAATGAATTTTGACCGCTTTGCAATAAATCTTGAGCGCTAAACATGTCTAAACTCAAATCATCCGGTGAAAATGCATCCGTATTAATAATAGACTGATTGTCAACTGATAAACCCAACGCTTGTCTTAAAGATTTATCTATTTGATTTTGACTAGCTGCATTATAAATATAACGGTAATAGTGCTTATCAAATTCACCATTAGTCCCAGGAATTATGATCGGATTCGCGGTGTCTAAAGCAGTTAAATGAGTATTAGTTAAATTTCTCATACGAGTCCATAATTCAATTGGTGCCACGGTGTAGCCTGCCTGATTACGTTGATCATATTCAACCCCTACCATAATAGCATGATTTTTAAAATCAGCCGAGAAATTTGATGCAAATCGTAATTGAGAAGCCTCTCCTATACTATATCCATTATATTGACGTCCAGTTGACGCAAATAGACTATTAATACTTTGTGGTCTATCTCCATTCACGAAAGCATAATTAGTTTGAGCAGCTTGTATAGAAGGCATAGTTCCGAAAAAATCAAATACCTGAGAAGAATAATTAGCCGTAGTTGGATTTAAGTCACTTCGCTCATAACTCACAGCGCCTCTTACTGGACCCATATAATCATAGTAATACGTATTATTAACCTGATCATACGTTAATCTATAATTGCTAGCTGTATCAACAGAAAATTTATATTTCCCTTGATAACCGTAATTAAATATTTTATCCTTATGATTATCATCCTGTGTTACAGACCTTGCTTTTTCATAACTAGCCAAAAATGTGAAATATGCATTAGAAACCAAAGCTTGCGATTTCTCTTTCTCAGATCCGGTCTGATTAGCTCCAAACTTTTGATTTATCCTTGCATAAGTCCTCCAAGTTGTATTAATGGTTTGAGGATTATTTACCGGATTAAATAACGAGTAGGCATAAACAAAATCATGTCTATTGCCATAATCAAAAGCACCACCTATTGTCAAATTTGTGTTTGGCGCTAATTTAAAATCGAATTTACCATTTAATTGGATTGAACGATTGGATACATTTTGACGTACAGGCGTTGTCGTCATATCTGATTTTGTAATGAAGTCTAACTCACGATAAAAAACATCATTTGAACCTACTGTAACAACACGTAAAGGTGTTTTCTCTATTTGAGCTAATTTGTCATCATTTAATTTCCACATACTCACATAAGACGGGTCAGGATCTTTTTCAAAAGTACCTTGCCCTGACAAGAAGAAACCTATAATAGGTTTCTTTTGACCCGTTGAGTCTCTTTTTTGTAAAACAGGCCCCCCCACAGAAAACCCTAATGAGTTGTATCCATATTTATCAGTTAATTGAGAAGAAATTAACTCTACACCACCAAAAAATTTACTTTGGGGCCCACGAGTCGTCACTGAAATAATACCGGAGGTTGCGTCTCCATATTGAGCAGGCACACCTCCTGTGATAACGTTTAACTGTTCAACACCTTGTTGAGGAACGCCTAGCCCGCCGATAACTTTAACTCCATCAACGAAATAAATAGTAGAATTTGAACGACCACCTCTTACATTAATCCCTGATCCCTCATCTGCCTGATAAACACCTGCTGTAGTAGCTGCTACTGAATTCACATCTTTGGTAGCCATATTTTGGTACTCTTCTCTTGTTACAGTACCTCCTGATTTCATGTCTCCATCTATCAAAGGCTCTTGATAATCAACAACTACAACTTCATCTAATCTCACACCCTCTCCATTTGACAATTCAATAGTTATGTAAGCTGTTTTGGCCTCTCCTACAACAATACCTTTAATTTCCTGAGCTTGATACCCTACATAAACACCTTTTACATCATATTTTCCTGGCGCTAGAGGCTTAATCATCGCATAACCATCCATATCGGTTGTCGCCACGCCCACTTGGACCCCTCCTTGATAAGCAACCACATTGGCAAAAGGAATCGTTTCTCCATTTGTCTTATCCTTTAATAATACCTTGATGGCACCACCGCTATTTTGGGCAATTAAAGAGGTACCGGTTACTAAAAGCGTTACGAGTGAAAAGTAAATTTTTCTTAACATATTGATATTTTTTAAATTACGTCAACAGATTGTATCAGCTGATAAATATAGGAATGATAGACAACTAGTGCAAATTTTTCTGTTTGTTTTATGTAATATACTGATTATGTGTAAATTAATTTGCAAATTTTTCATGTTAAAGGTCACTAAATCTTAACAAGAATTAACGCTAAAGTTGATATTTCAAGATGAAAATATCTGTCAAATAATTTTTAATACTGCTTAACTTTCACAGCTTTTTCTTTAGGCTGCTTTATTCCTCTACCTCGTTTTTTCTGAAAGAAACGGCTTAAAAATGGTTCTCTTTGATGTGTATTATTTTTCAAAGCGGTTTCTTTACTCTTTTTCATTCGCTTAAATACTTCTTTGGATTGTACTCGCTTATGATACTCTCTTATTCTTTTCTCTTCCTCACGCTCTTTTGCTCTCTCCTCTTTCCATTTTTTTCTCTCTTCTCTATAATGTTTTATTTTACTCCTCAAACTTTGATGTTGATGAGGGGGGGCCGCCTGAGAAATACTTACATACTGAAATCCTAAAGCAAATAAAATAATTAAAATAATTTTAATACCCATTTCTGCAAATCAATTACGGTCTTTATACCTAATTACTTCAACACCAAATTTTCTCAAAAACTCAACTCCCTCATCAATCGGGATATTTTTATATTCAGCGTAACTATTTTTGTAATAAACGGTCTTTATTCCCATCGTAAAAATAACACGCGCACAAGCTATGCAAGGAGATAAAGTTACATATAACACAGATCCCTCTATAGAAGTATTATTTTTAACAGCATATAAAATCGCGTTTTGCTCTGCGTGCAAGGCTAGTGAACAACTGCCTTTACTATCTCTAGGGCAGCCTGTTTCCGGCCATTCAACGTCGCAATTATGAGTACCAGCCGGAGGACCGTTATATCCTAAAGAAACAATTCTTGTATCTTTGGTTAAAACAGCGCCAACTTGTGCCTTTACACAATGTGAACGTAATGCCAGCTTTTCAGCCAACTCCATGTATATTTCTTCGTAACTCGGCTTCATGTTTAAATTAAAGATTCATACGTTTAAACTAAAAAAGGCAAAGTAAAACTATTGTTTTTTCTTTGCCTTTTGAAAACTTATGAAAAAGATTATTTAGCTAATAATGTTTTACTCATGCGTTTACGTTCATTTTCATCTAGGTAAATTTTACGTAAACGAATATGATTTGGAGTAATTTCCACATATTCGTCTCCCTGAATATATTCCATTGCTTCCTCTAAACTAAAATTGATTTTTGGTACAATACGCATTTTATCATCAGTACCTGATGCACGCATATTTGTCAACTGTTTCTCAGTACAGATATTTACAACTAAATCATCCGGACGGATATGCTCGCCAATAACCATACCTGGGTAAATTTCATCCCCTGCTTCTACGAAGAATTTACCACGATCTTGTAATTTGTCGATAGAGTATGCAACTGCTGTTCCTTTATCTTTAGAGATTAATACACCGGCAATACGGCTTGGGATTGGACCTTTCCACGGCTCATAATCTTTGAAACGGTGAGCCATAATAGCCTCACCTGCTGTAGCTGTCAATACATTATTACGTAAACCAATAATTCCACGAGAAGGGATTTCAAACTCGATGTGAGTTAAATCTCCTTTGGCTTCCATGATTAATAAATTTCCTTTACGTTGTGTAACCAAATCGATTACCTTAGATGCAGATTCTTGAGGAACGTCAACAGTCAATACTTCAATTGGTTCACATTTTTGACCGTCAATTTCTTTAACAATAACTTGTGGTTGACCCAATTGCAATTCATATCCCTCGCGACGCATTGTTTCAATTAATACAGATAAGTGAAGAATACCACGACCAAATACCAAATATGAATCGGGTGAAGATGTTTCTTCTACTCGCATTGCTAAATTTTTCTCTAATTCCTTGAATAAACGATCGCGTAAGTGACGAGAAGTAACAAATTTACCATCTTTACCAAAAAATGGAGAGTTATTGATAGTAAACAACATGCTCATGGTTGGTTCATCAATTTTCATTGTCGGCATTGCTTCAGGATTTTCAAAATCAGCCACAGTGTCGCCAATTTCAAAACCTTCAATTCCTGTAAATGCACAAATATCTCCTGTTTGAACCTCAGATACTTTTACCTTACCTAAACCTTCGAATACAAATAATTCTTTAATACGAGATTTTTGAATGCTTCCATCACGTTTTACAACGCTAACCGGCATATTCTCTTTGATAACTCCTCTATAGACACGGCCTACTGCAATACGACCAATGAAAGAAGAATAATCTAAAGATGTAATTTGAATTTGTAATGTTCCTTCGCGCTGAGGCGCTGTTGGTATTTTTTCTAAAATTGTATCAAGTAAATAAGTAATATCTGCTGTTGGAGATTTGTAATCAGGTCCCATCCAGCCATTTTTGCTTGAACCATATACTGTAGGAAAATCTAATTGATCTTCAGTAGCCTCTAAATTAAAAAATAAATCAAATACATTATCATGAACTTCTTCAGGGCGACAATTTGGTTTATCTACCTTATTGATGACAACAATGGCTTTTTTACCGGCAGCAATAGCTTTTTGAGTAACAAAACGTGTTTGCGGCATTGGACCTTCAAAAGCGTCAACTAATAAAATTACGCCATCAGCCATATTTAATGTACGCTCAACCTCACCTCCAAAATCCGCGTGACCTGGGGTATCAATAATATTGATTTTTGTTCCTTTGTAAGTAACTGAAACGTTTTTAGCTAAAATGGTAATACCACGCTCACGCTCCAAATCGTTATTATCAAGGATTAACTCACCTGACGCTTGATTTTCTCTAAACAAGTTACACTGATGTAAAATCTTATCTACTAAAGTAGTTTTCCCGTGATCGACATGGGCAATAATGGCGATGTTTCTAATTTCTGACATGATATTTTTTAATAAGCGGGCAAAGTTAGATAAATTAAAGCGAGAAAGCAACTTTAAATTAAACGGCTACATGCAACCATTAATTATTTCGTAATTTTTGTCATTTTGAACTTGTATTTTTTGTACTTTCGGTGGCTTAAATTAAAATATTATGTTGACGTTCCTGAAAAAATTTTTTGGCACTAAATCTGAAAAAGATATTAAATCGATTCAACCAATGGTTGATCAAACTTTAGAAATATATTCTACTTTAAAGGATTTGTCAAACGACGAACTAAGAGAAAGAGTAAATAAACTAAAACACAAAATACAAGATGCCATAAAAATTGAGCAATCGAAAATTACTGAAATTAAAGATAAGGTAAATCAAGAGTTTGACATGAGTATCGATTCAAAAGAATCTTTGTACAAAGAAATTGATGAACTTGAAAAAACAATTACAAAAAAAATCGAAGAGGTTTTAAATGAAATCTTGCCTGAAGCTTATGCCATTTTAAAAGATACAGCTCGAAGATTCACTGAAAATGAAGAATTATTAGTAACTGCTAATGATTTTGATTCAGAACTTGCGAAAAAACATTCAAACATTGAAATCAGAGGTTCAAAAGCAGTATGGAAAAATAGATGGCAAGCTGCCGGTTCCACAGTTGTTTGGAATATGATTCATTATGACGTACAATTGATAGGTGGTACAGTATTACACCAAGGGAAAATTTCGGAAATGGCCACAGGAGAAGGTAAAACCTTAGTTTCTACACTACCCATTTTTTTAAATGCCCTATCAGGAAGAGGAGTACATGTAGTAACCGTAAATAATTATTTAGCTAAACGTGACAGCGAGTGGAATGCACCATTGTTTCAATTTCATGGATTAAGTGTAGATTGCATTGATAAACATGAACCAAATACCGAAAATCGAAGAAAAGCATACTTAGCTGATATTACTTACGGCACCAATAATGAATTTGGGTTTGATTACTTAAGAGACAATATGGCTCGTGAAACATCTGACCTAGTTCAACGCAAACATAATTTCGCCATAGTCGATGAGGTTGACTCTGTGTTGATTGATGATGCGCGTACACCATTAATCATATCCGGCCCAACTCCAACGGGAGATAAACACGAATTTATGGAATTTAAACCTCGTGTCGAAAAATTAATGTCAGCTCAAAAAGCCTGTGTTCAAGCATTTTTAACAGATGCTAAACGTTTATTTTTAGAAGGCAATGAAAAAGATGCTGGAATCGCATTACTTAGAGCTCATCGTGGATTACCTAAAAACGGTGCTTTAATCAAATTCTTGAGTGAACCCGGAGTCAAAGCGTTACTGCAGAAAACAGAAAATTATTATATGCAAGACCAACAAAAGGAAATGCATAAGATTGATGTAGAATTATTTTTTGTAATCGACGAAAAGCATAACTCCGTTGATATGACAGAAAAAGGGATTGATTTAATAACAGGAACTACAGACGACCCTCACTTTTTTGTGATCCCAAATGTTGGAGCAGAAATAGCTGACCTAGAAAAGAAAACTTTTGCTGACCCAAAAGAAAAAATTCTTCTAAAAGAATCTTTAATGCGAGATTTCAGCATTAAAAGCGAAAGAATTCATACTGTTAATCAACTTTTAAAAGCATACTCTCTATTTGAAATTGACCAAGAATATGTTATTGCTGACGGACAAATTAAAATAGTGGACGAACAAACCGGTCGTATCATGGAAGGTCGTCGCTACAGTGACGGATTACATCAAGCCTTAGAAGCAAAAGAAAATGTAAAAATTGAGGCGGCAACCCAAACCTATGCGACTATCACTTTACAAAACTATTTCCGTATGTATAATAAATTAGCGGGAATGACGGGAACCGCGGAAACAGAAGCTAATGAATTTTGGGACATTTATAAATTAGATGTTGTTGTAATACCAACAAATCGTGGAATTGCAAGAAAAGACGAACAGGACTTAGTTTATAAGACTAAGCGCGAAAAGTATAATGCAGTTATTGACGCAACTGTAAAATTGGTTGCAGAAGGACGCCCAGTATTAATAGGAACAACTACTGTAGATATTTCAGAATTATTGAGTCGTATGCTCAAATTAAGAGGGATAAAACATAATGTTCTAAACGCTAAACTACATCAAAAAGAAGCAGACATTGTTGCAGCAGCAGGACAAGCCGGAACGGTAACCATTGCAACTAATATGGCTGGTCGTGGAACAGATATTAAATTAGGGCAAGGGGTAAAAGAAGCTGGGGGATTAGCTATTATAGGAACAGAACGTCATGAATCTCGTCGCGTAGATAGACAGCTTCGCGGACGTGCTGGTCGTCAGGGAGACCCGGGCAGCTCACAATTTTATGTGTCATTAGAAGACAATTTAATGCGGTTATTTGGTAGTGAGCGTATTGCTAGCTTAATGGATAGAATGGGATTACAAGAGGGAGAAGTAATTCAGCACTCAATGATTTCTAAATCTATTGAACGTGCACAAAAAAAAGTTGAAGAAAATCATTTTGGAACCCGAAAACGTTTAATTGAATACGACGATGTAATGAATGCTCAGCGTGACGTTGTTTATAAACGTAGACGAAATGCATTAAACGGTGATAGAATTAGCATAGATATTGCTAATATGATTTATGAAGTTGCTGAAAGTGTTGTTTCTGAATTTCACTCTTTAAAAGATTTTGAAGGTTTTACATTCGAATGTGTTAAAAATTTTGGTATCGAATCGCCTTTTACTGAAACAGAATTCAAAACTGGTAAAGAAGATGAATTAATACAAAAATTATTTGAAGCAGGTGAACAACATTACAGATCAAAAATTACAGAAATTGCAGAAATGACATTTCCTGTAATTCGTGATGTTTATACCAATCCAAATAATACTTTTGAAAACATCGTTACTCCTTTTACTGATGGCATTCATTCTATACAAGTAATGGCCAATCTAAAAAAATCATTTGAAAGTAAAGGTAGAGAATTAGTAACAGTATTTGAAAAAACAGTTATTTTAGCCATGATTGATGATTCATGGAAAGAGCATTTACGTGAAATGGATGACTTAAAACAATCTGTTCAAAATGCATCCTTAGAACAAAAAGATCCTTTAGTAGTATATAAACTTGAGTCGTTCAATTTATTTCGTGAAATGATTGCAAGAACAAGTAAAAATATTATTTCTTTCTTAATGAAAGGAGGTTTGCCGATTGAAGAAAATAGAAATCATAAACCTCAGCTGCAACAAGCTCGCTTCACTCAACAACCCGTACAACAAAAACCAACAGAAAAATTAGTTGAAAGTAGAACTGAGGAGGGAAACCCTGAACCACAAAAACCTAAACAACAACCAATTCGTGTTGAACAAAAAATCGGGAGAAATGATCTTTGCCCATGTGGAAGCGGAAAAAAATATAAAAGTTGCCATGGGGTAGGTGTAGCTTAATAACCATACATCCAACTAACTTATAAATAGCTGCCATTAAAAAGCAGCTTTTTTTTATTTTAAAAAAATGCATTCTGCATTTTACCAATCCAATTAGGAAACATTTGTAAATGCTTAATATTTGGTTCATAATCAAATAACCCAAATACTGCACTACCACTTCCACTCATCGAGGCATATACCGCACCTAAGTTATACAAATCCTCTTTCACATTTTTTACAACTGGATAAAGTGTAAAGATAGATTTTTCAAAATCATTTACTAAATCCGTCTTCCATGTTTTAATAGGTTGTTTAATAATGTCTAATACAGATTGATTGGCCTTTTGAGGTTTTACTAAACTGTAAGCTTCCTTTGTATTGCTATGAATATTTGGATAAACTACAGCGACATATAAATGACTAAGATCTAAAGAAAAATCCTTGAAAATATCTCCTTTTTGAAAAGCAAATACAGGGCTATTTTTTATAAAAAAAGCACAATCACTTCCTAATTGCTTTGCTATAGCTAAAGTCTCAAATTCGGTCAAATGTAAGTTAAATTGATCATTCAGCAACCTTATAAAAAAAGCAGCATCAGAACTACCACCACCTAATCCAGCTCCCATTGGTAAAACTTTATGCAAATGAGCCTCTATTTTTGGCAATCTCCTAACTGTTTGTATCAATTTATATGCTTTATAAAGTAAATTATCATTCACATTACCATAAATAGGAATACCAGTTAAATGTAAATCAAATTCTTTTCGGGAATACTTTCTGGCTACTGTGACTTCAAGCGCATCACTCCACCCTATCGGGTAAAAAATTGTTTCAATATTATGAAAACCGTCTGAACGTTTTTCAACAACATTTAACCCTAAATTAATTTTGGCATTTGGAAAACAAATCATAATACAAATCTATGTTTTTTATGTCATAAAATTCTTTAACAATAATCATTATTGATTATCAAGTAGTTAAATACTGTTGTTTTTTTGTTTTTTTAGTATCTTTGTGGCCTAATTAAATACAATATGATTTATCTTGATTTTGAAAAACCTATTCAGGATTTAGAAGGAGAATTAGAAAAATTAAAAAGCGTTGCTGAAAAAAGCAAAGTGGATATGAGTAAAGCTATTAAGGAATTAGAAGCTACTATCCATGAAAAACGTGTAGAAATTTTTTCAAATTTAACTGCTTGGCAGCGAGTTCAAGTTAGCCGTCATCCTGAAAGACCCTATACCTTAGCTTATATTGATGCTATTTCTAACAGTTCTTTTATTGAATTGCATGGAGATAGAACAGTGGGTGATGATAAAGCCATGGTCGGAGGTTTTGGTCAAATTGATGGTCAAACTGTTATGTTTATTGGCCAACAAAAAGGTATTAATACTAAAATGCGCCAAATACGTCGTTTTGGAATGGCAAACCCGGAAGGCTATCGTAAAGCATTGCGTTTGATGAAAATGGCAGAAAAATTCAATAAACCAATCATTACATTTATTGATACACCTGGAGCGTATCCTGGTTTAGAAGCTGAAGAGAGAGGACAAGGTGAAGCTATTGCTCGTAATTTACTTGAAATGACTCAATTAAAAGTTCCTGTTATCTGTATCATCATTGGCGAAGGTGCAAGTGGAGGAGCTTTAGGAATTGGGATTGGAGATAAAGTATTAATGCTAGAAAATACTTGGTACTCGGTTATATCACCAGAATCTTGTTCCTCGATTTTATGGCGTAGCTGGAATTTTAAAGAAACAGCTGCCGAAGCATTAAAATTAACGGCTGAAGACATGAATAAAAACGGACTTATAGATGGCATCATTAAAGAACCTCTTGGAGGTGTTCATCATGACAAACAAAAGATGTTTGATACTGTAAAGGCGGAAATCTTAAAACATTTAGAAGTATTAAAAAAACAAACTCCTGAAGAACGAATTAATGCACGAATTGAAAAATTTAGTTCGATGGGAGTTGTACATGAATTAGAAAATTAATCTTTTAACTATAATCACACAAAAATCAATTAAAAATGGCAGATACAGGAGATGTAAACGTAGGATCAATTATTAGGTTTAATAATGAATTAATGCAAATTATGGAGTGGCAACACCGCACTCCTGGAAATTTACGTGCTTTTTACCAAGGAAAAATGCGCAACGTATTAAATGGAAAACAATTAGAGCACCGTTTCCGTTCAGGAGAAGCTGTAGAGCTGGTTCGTGTTGAATACAAACAAATGCAATATATTTATCAAGAAGGTGATTTTGCAGTTGTAATGGATAAAGAAACATTTGAACAAGTATATGTTCCTGTAAAATTATTTGGAGACAGTTTCCAATTTTTAAAAGAAGAAATGGAAGTTAAAATAAGTTTCGAAGGTGAAACCGTAATTTTAGCTGAAGCTCCAACTTTTGTAGTTTGTGAAATTACTTACACTGAACCTGGTCTAAAAGGAGATACGGCAACTAATACATTAAAACCTGCTACATTAGATTCTGGTGCAACTGTAAATGTTCCTTTATTTTGCAATGAAGGTGATTTAGTGAAAGTTGATACTCGCACAGCAAGCTATGTAGAAAGAGTGAAAAAGTAATAAATATTTATTTTTATATCATAAAAAAACCATTTGGAATCCAAATGGTTTTTTTATGATATATATTACAGTTTATTGACTCTATAAATAACTAAGTTTTTACAAAAACTACAAAATCATTTCAGGAATTTCACCCTCAACTACCAACTTTCCTGCTGTTGCATTTTTAATTTGCTCTACAGATACTCCTGGTGCTCTCTCAAGCAATCTAAAACCACCTTGTGGCAACACATCTAAAACGGCTAATTCTGTTACTATTTTTTTTACGCAATTAATACCTGTAAGAGGTAATTCACACTTTGGCAACAATTTTGATTCGCCAGCCTTATTAACGTGTTGCATTGCTACAATAATATTTTTAGCTGAAGCTACTAAATCCATCGCGCCACCCATACCTTTTACCATTTTTCCTGGAATCTTCCAATTTGCAATGTCGCCATTTTCACTAACCTCCATAGCTCCTAATATAGTCAAATGTACACGTTGCGCTCTAATCATCCCAAAACTTACAGCAGAGCTAAAAATCGAAGATCCTGGCAATAAAGTAACTGTTTGTTTTCCTGCATTTATTAAATCAGCATCTTGTTCGCCTTCAAAAGGAAATGGTCCCATACCCAAAATACCATTTTCTGACTGTAAAACAACATTAACACCATCTGGAATATAATTAGCAACCAAGGTAGGTATCCCTATTCCTAAATTTACATACATCCCATCTTTTACTTCTTTAGCTATTCTCTTAGCAATACCGTTTTTATCTAACATAGTATATAACTTTTATTAATAATAATTATCCTCTTTTTCTAACCGTTATTTGCTCTATTCTTTTCTCATATTGTTCTCCTTTGAAAATACGATTTACATATATTCCAGGAACATGAATTTGATCTGGGTTCAATTGACCAACCTCCACTAACTCTTCAACTTCTGCAATCGTAATTTTTCCGGCCATTGCCATTGGTTCATTAAAATTACGAGCTGTTGAACGAAAAATTAAATTTCCCGCTGTATCACCTTTCCATGCCTTTACAATTGAAAAGTCAGCTTCAAAAGCTTTTTCAATCAAATAATCTTTAGTCTCGCCATTATAAGTAATAGTTTTTACCTCTTTACCAATAGCAACTTCTGTTCCTACTCCCGCTGGTGTCGGAAAAAAAGGTATTCCTAATCCTGCCATTAAACAACGAGTTGCTAAGGTTCCTTGTGGAATTAATTCTACTTCTAATTCCCCACTTAGCATTTGACGTTCAAATTCAGCATTTTCTCCAACATACGAAGAAATCATTTTTTTAATTTGCTTAGTTTGTAACAATAAGCCTAACCCAAAGTCATCTACACCCGCATTATTACTAATACAAGTTAATCCTTTAACACCTTTTTTAACTAATCCTGCAATACTATTTTCAGGAATACCACATAATCCAAAACCCCCAACCAGCAAGGTCATGTTATCAGTTATACCTTCTAAAGCGGCATTAACATCTTTTACTACTTTGTTTATCATAATAATCTATCTAATTTAAATATTACTCAATAATAAAAACAGTTTTTCTGAGTCAAATTAAAACGTTTTACTCTGTACTCTTAATATTAAACTGTGTATTTCAAAAATCGAAAATACATATTTACTCTATTATATGGAATAAATAAATGTTTATTTTTGGGTATGAGATTTTGTCTAAAAAAAACATTTACCTACGTGTGTTTAAGTTTATTTTTTAATCTTAATTTATGGTCTCAAGATTTACAAGATACTTATGAAAGCGACAGTAATTATATTCCTCCTACTAACAAAAGCTTTCATGCGGGAGTTTATGTAGGTACTTTTTGGGCTAATCATTATACGGCTTATCTATATGATGGATATGGTTTTGACCAAAATGGCCAACGAAATAACTTTAATAACAGTTTATTATATAATCAAATTGTGAATATTTATGGAGGGGCTTATGGGGGAAATGATTTAATTGCTCAATTATTAAATGTAGATCACAAAGATTGGAATTTTACCGAAAAAGACATGCCTACAAATCTTCGATACTCTATAAGCTATTTGGTTGGGCTAAATATGCGTTATCAATTACATAAAAAAGCCAGTATCTTATTAAACTTAAATGGAACCAAATTATCCGTAAATGGAAAATTTACTATAAGCTCTACCTCTCCCAATACTGGATTCAGCAATCCATACCAAAATGCAACAAAAATCAATCAATTTACCATTGTTGGAGCTGAGCAACGCCTTAACTTCCAATTTGGCTACCAGCGAGTACTAGGAAATAATGAAAAACTAAATTTTATGATGGATGGTGGTATGAATATTATTTTTTCAAAAGCACAAAAAAATCAAGCTTTTTTAACAAGCGATATAAATGGAGGTCAAAACAATATCAGTTTTGATTTAATGAGCATCTATAATCAAGCTCCTTACAATTACTACAGTGCTAAATATCTTATAGGAGTTGGAATAGGTGCATTCGCAGGGTTTGGACTACACCTTACTATTAACCCTCGTTATACCATTCAATTACTTTATACTCCATCATACGATAGAATTAGCTTAGGATACAATCCAAAATTTTCTTTACAACACGGACTAGGCTTACGAATTTATTATAACGCTAGCTAAATAATAATAGAATTTTGGAAACAAACTTGTTATCAATCTAAATGCAGAGAAGTGTTACCGATTACAACACCATCGCATGAAATTTCAATGACATAATTACCCGGCACAAATTCATCTTTACCTTCACAATATGTAACGCCGCTAATTTCAGAATTTGCATAATTTAAACTTTGCTTGCCTGCAAAATAACCACTTGATTTATCAAATGTAAAACGATAATTGTCATCATAATTTTTTGCCATTTCCTTGCCGTCAGGCGTTAAAATTCTAACATAAACGGTTTTTTCTCCCGGCTTTGCAATTTTATTTTCGCCCAAAGAAAAAGCAACTTTAATTTTTTGAACTCTTGAAGCTTTGTTTGTTTCTGATTCTTTTTTACCGCCATTTTTAAACTTAACTCCTTTCGCAGTTATATTAAAACACGATAAAATAGATCCTTTTTGAATAGTGGCTTTTAAATCATCTTTCTCCTTATTTAAAGACGTTATTTTTCCTTTTTCATTATCTAACTCTTTCAGTACATTATCTTTTTGAACAATTAATGTTTTATTTAAAGTTCCCAAAGAATCAATAGTTCTTACGTAGCCTCTCATAATTTGACGAAGAGTTTCTGTTTCTTTACGAAGTTTAGCAATTATAGCTGCATCTCCTTTATGTTTTTCAGCATCTTTTAACAGTTGAGCTATTTCTTCTTTCTTAGCATCAATTTCGGCTTGAAGCGCTTTATCATTTGTCTCTAAATTTTCATAATCTTTTTGTAATTGTAATAATTCATCTTTTACATTATTTCTTTCCACTATAATTTGTTCTTTCACAACAATTTCGTTCGAAGCTTTATTTTTTTCTTGTAAATACATCCAAAAAGTAACACTATTTGTGATAACCAAGAACGAGATAAAACCCCATAATACCAATGGTTTTTTGCGATTTTCATTTGATGTGTTTTCTTCCATGACGAGTAATTTTTTTCCAAAATTACTATAAAAACAAAAACCCTTAGCGAAAGTTTTTCACTAAGGGTTTTTAATTAGTTTTAGAGCTTACTGTGTAATTCCCAGTTTTTTAGCAATTACCGTCGGAATTGCTTTTTTATGAAGCATAATGCTGGTTGTTTTGTACAAAACGTAACTCTCAGAAGCATAAAAGTAGCCGTCACATTCGTTTTTATCTTTACCCCATGAATTTTTTACAACATAATACGATGTTCCATTTTGGTCTTTTACTAAACCAACTATGTGCATGCCGTGGTCATCTTGAGTTTCATAATTATCAAATGCTATTTGACGATTTTCTTGTGTAACTTTCAATTGCACATGTGGTTTTTTTACCAAATTGGATTTTTCTTCATCTGTCATATCTGAAAAAGGTATCTCTGGAACTATCGCTAAACCTTCTTTGAATTTAAATCCTTTTTCGCTCACATCTGCAGCCCAACCAAATGTATAGCCAGTATTTATAGCGTGCTGCATTACTTCTTGAAATTCATTTAATGGTAAATTATACATTTGATCCCAATTCCAGTTATCAGGAACTTCTAGAATAAATTTTTCATAAAAAGGATGATGGGTAAATGAAGTCAAAAACACATAATCATCAGGATTAATCCCTATTGCTTCCACATAAGTTTTTGGTGTATATTCTTTTCCTTTATAGGTAAATTTCTCAGGTGCTTTACCTAAAAACGCGTCACAAGTACTTTCTACTACTTGATGAACTGTTGCAAAATCAATTTTAGAATTTTTATCATCTGCAGCTGCACTTACAATGCCTTTGAGAGTTGCTTCTAAAACAGAGTGATTATGTGGCTCTTTTGGATTTTTTTTGCCCATATATACTTCTTCAGGAACAAGACCGTATTTTCGAATTACATTCACAACATCGGGAAAACCACCACCTTCAGCCATGTTAGCGCGTCCATGCATTCGAATATAATTATCTGCTTTTAAGGGATATGCTTTTCGCGCTATGAACATTTCTGCCAAATTAAACTCTTTTCCTTTTCCCATTCTAATCAATTCACTTTCAAAAAATGATAACGAAGAAAAAGTCCAGCAGGTTCCTGTTTGCCCTTGATTTTGAACAGCATTTGCATCTAAATTTTTCACTACAGTAAATTGGTACTCACTACCTTTCATGTTAGTTAAAGGGTGTTGCTGAGAAACGTTCATTTGGGCATAAGATATAGCCATTGAACAAATTGTAAAAGAAGAGAAGAAAAATTGTTTCATTTATTATATGTTTTTTGGTATTTTAAATTTTACTGACAAGAAGACTAAAAAATTATTTAAATAAAAAGATTAATGATTTAATTTAATAAATCTAACCAAATTAGATATTTCAAAAACTGTAAATATTACGTACTGAATCATAAAATGACATGTAAATGCTAAAAAATCTACTTTATTAACTACCATATAAATAAGAACAAATACCATACATAGCAATAATCTGGCCATGCTCATAGCTAAAGTTTTAAATGCAAATTCTTTAGGTTCACTTTTTCCCTTTGTTAATAATATATTAATTGCCCAAGTTGTTACAGCAAAAAATAACGTTGGAACCCAAAAATTAGTGGTTTGTAAAAAACGATTTGCAACTTGACTTAACCCAAATGACAACAAAAAAGTTCCTATGCATAAAAGACTAAACCGCAAATAATATTTTTTTTCAGTTTCCATAAAGAAATTATTTTTCAGGTTTTATAAAATCTTTTAGCACAATATACATTGCCACGCCAATAGACAAAAGACTTAAAATAATTGTAAAAATAGGTGTAGAGGTTTTATAATATTCATCTATTTTATAACCCGCATAACATCCACCTCCAATAATTAATGCCATCTGTATCCCAAGTGCGCTGTATTTTGCATAAGCATTAAGCGGTCTTTGCTCCGGTTTCTCTGATTTCATTGACATTTGATAAGTTTTTCATAATGGCTCCCATGTTGCATGAGCCTGTAAAAGTGGCGCTTGGTTCTATTGATATTTTTGAAGTAATAATATCCCCCAACAACTTTGCATTTGCTTTTAAAGATAATAACTCAGCAACAGTTATCTGTCCTTCAATTTCACCTGACACATCAGCATTTTGACAAATAACATTCCCTTTAATGTAGCCCATTGGTCCAACCACTAATTTTCCTGAAATAGAAATATCACCGTTTAAATTTCCGTCAATCCTCACATCTCCATCCGATTGAATATTTCCTGTGATTACGGTTCCATTTCCAATTAAATTGATAGAATTACCATCCGAAACAGACGATTTATTACCTTTTTGAAACATAATCTTTGTATTGGTTTACGAATATATAAAATTACTTCTGTAATTTATAATGGTCATCATAAAAAGGTTTGTAATAGTTTACGTCCTTCTTTCTGTAAAATTTAGGGAAATTATCCATTGAAATGGCCATGATAAAAAAACGATCTATTTTTATGGAATCATTAAATACATTCTTATCTTTTTTTAAATTTTCTATGTATTCTAAAGCTTCCTTTGCGTTTTTAAATATTTTTATTGTGATCATTTGATTTGCCGTTCCAAGTAAACTATTTGACATACTTAAATTTGCATTACTATAATACAAATTATTGTAATCCGCTACGGCTGATTTAAATTGATTGACCAACGAAGGCTCATCTGGACATATGGCTACCACTATGTGTGATGAACTTAAATCTAAACTAAACGTATCTGCTTTATTTATTTCTCCATTTTTAGGCGAATGTTTCATTTGATAAATAGCCTCCAAAATATTTTGTGCCTGAATAGTAACTAGATCTTTAGGATAAGAAATTTGTAGCCTTTTTAAGGCAAATTCCATAGAATCCACACCACGTAACTTTCCAATACACATGGCTTTGATAAATGCAAACTTTGGGGAGAAATCGTTTTTTCCAAAATTATTTTCAGCTTGCTGACAGCTCTCATAAGCTTTTTTAAAATCTGCTGCTATATAACGATCATAAGTATTCTTATAAAATAACTCTACCTCATCTTTTTGAGCATTTTTATCTGCTATGTATTTCGGATTTTTTATAATTTGAGCATATTCACTATTTGGATATTCATTCAACAATTTATTTTTATAATAATCAGATTTAGATTGATTATAAGTGGAACCATAAATACGATAAAGCTGAAAATAAATTGATAGTCTGTATTTATTTTCACTAAATCGATTATTCAATTCTTCAAATGCCGCAATCGCCTTCTCGTAATTATTTAATTCTTCTTTATATGTGCTTCCCAAATTATAAAAGGCATCCATAATTCGTTTATTCGATTGAGACATTAATGAGTCAGACAAAGGCAGACCTGATAAATAATTTACCATTTTTTTATCCTGCTTATCCTCTTTTTTATTTTTTCCAACTGACTGAACAATTGTATCACTAGAAACACTTGCCTGATTGTCAAATGCCAACGCTTTTTGGCTTCTACGCCAATTATCCTCAAGTTTTCGATTACCCCACTTCTTTATGAAATCATTTAATCCAAAACTTAATGTAGTTTGATTATAAAAATACCAATCTCCTTTAACTCCAGTTCCGATGTTTGGTAATCCGCCAAGTGGAACTGCTGAAGGATTATAATTCGGATTTTCATTTTGCGCACTTAAAGCATCAGATTGTTGTTTTTTTCTCTCTTCATCCTCTTCTGTTTTTTGAATGAGTTTTCTAATAAAATCTCTTCTATCACTTTCGTTCATTCTAGCAATTCGTTGCAAACTATCTTCTCTTTGAATCGTTTTTATATAACTTATCAAGGTTTCAAGTGTTTCCTTACGTTTAGCTATTAAATTATAATTTTTATAATCCTTTGGCAGCACCATCATTGTACTATCATAATATCCGCTTGCACCGCTATAGTTTGTCTTTTCAAAATTTATTTCACCTAACTTTAAATAAGATAATGCTTTTTGTTTAGAATTTTGAACGCTATTTTTAATTGATAATTTATAATTTATTACTGCCTCGGTTTCATTTTTTTCTTTTTCAAAAATCTCGCCCAAAGTATAATATATAACATCTAAATACTCAGTATTTTTAATGTCACGGGTCATTTTCATCAATTCACGTTTTAATCTTACACTATTTTCTAGTTTAATGTCAAATAATCTGAATAATTTAATTTTTGAATTAAAAACAAATTCATAGTCTGGTTTTAAAGACATTGTTTTTTGATAAAATTGAATTGCTCTTTTGTTATCGCCTCGCTCTTCATACAACTGACCTAAGATAAATGAGTAGCGTGCTCTTATTTTTTTTGAAGGTTTACTTTTAAACAAAAACCACAAATTGGAAAAACCTCTTTTTCCTACAACGTCTCCACCCTTTAATGCCGATAACAAAGCAACTTCTGCTTCAGGAAACATTCCTCTTTTTAAAAAATAATCTGCCTGAACAGCCGGCAGCTCCCTTGCGGCATACTTCGATATTTTTTTATCCTCTTTTAATAATCGAATGATAGGATCTGCCTGTGTAGGGGAGCCAATCTCATTGTAAGAGCGTGCTAGCCAAATCATAGATTTGTATTTATCTTTAGACTTATAGCTACGTATTACATATTCAAATGCCTCTATTCCCGAAAAAAATTCTCGCTTATAAAAATGCGAAATACCTAAAACATTCCAATTATTATCAATCCAACGACCTGCAGTCGTAATTTCATTTCCACTTTGTTTATCTTTTATAGTGTGACGCTGGATGCAATTAGAAGATTTTTTAATTGCTTTGTCAAATTCAGGAAATGTTGATTTTACGGTTTCATTAGAGGGAATTAAAAAAACCGGTAATAAACGATCGTAATCATACTTATAACTAGCTGCAATTTTTTCTTCTCCTTCTTTTATACTTTCGGTAGCATAATAATAACCATTAAACCGGGCCGTTAAATTATGATATCCTCTATGAATGAATGTATTTTTGTTGGTTTTACAACCCGACAATATAAAAAGAAATAATATTCCTTTAACAAAGTATATAAATCCTGACTTCAAAAATAATGAGGCACTAAAGTGTTTATGATAACGTCAAAATCGTAAATTTAGTATATTTTTGTGTCGAACGTATGTCGGAAATCAAAAATAGTCGCTGGAAAATATTTACTGAACAACTGCGCAATAAATACCGCTTGGTTATTTTAAATGACGATTCTTTTGCTGAAAAATTCTCATTACGACTTTCTCCACTCGGTTTAATCATTTTATTGGGTTCAATTACTATTTTAATGACAACTTTAGTAATTAGTTTAGTAGCCTTTACTTCTTTAAGAGAATATATTCCGGGATATGGTAATATACAAGATAGAAAAGCAATTGTTAACCTTACTACCAAAACTGATTCTTTAGAAAATGCTTTAGTTGCAAGAGATTGGTACATAAATAATATTTTAAATATTCTATCGGGAAAAACAGAAGGAAAGCCCCCTAGGCCATCAAAAGATTCGACTGGTAAATATGCTAATCTTAATATTAAACCAAGTGAAGAGGACATTAATCTGCGAAATAATATTGAAAATAATTTATTAGAATCAACTAGTAATAAAGTGACAGCTAATAAAAATAACGCATTGGTAAATTTTTTCTTTTTCACTCCCGTTCAAGGTTTTATTACTTCATCTTTCAATATAAAAGATGGTCATTTTGGAACAGATATAGTGTGTAAAGAAAATGAACTCATAAAATCAACATTAGATGGAACTGTTATTTTTGCTGGATTTACATCTGACGATGGTTATGTTATTCAAATACAACATAACAGTAATTTAACTAGTGTTTACAAACATCAATCAAGTATTATTAAAAAAACAGGTGATTTTGTAAAATCAGGTGAACCGATTGGAATAGTTGGCAATACAGGAGAAAATAGTAAAGGGCCACATCTACACTTTGAATTATGGTATAACGGGTTTGCAATTAACCCCCAAGACTATGTAGTTTTTTAAATTTGTACTAAAAAATCAATTACTAAAAGGGTTCTCTTATCTTAAAATTTAAAAAAAATTTCACTTTTAGCAATTTATCCCTACATTTGCACCCGAATTTTAAAGCTTACAAATATACTTTTTTCGTAATGACTAGTAAAATCAATACTTTCAAGAAATTTACAAACATCTTTTTTGCTGTAGTAGCCCTATTGGTGTTATCCTTCAACAATGTGTTGGCTTCTGAACCACAAGAAGAACAAACTGAACCTGATACTCACTCTCACTTGGTATCACATTCAAATTCACACGAATCACATGCAGAGGCTGGTCCTGTAGATATTACCGCAGTAGCTTTTGAGCATATTTTAGACTCTCATTCATGGCATTTTTGGGGAGAAGGACATGATGCTGTATCTATCCCATTACCCGTTATCTTAAAAGGGAAAAACGGTATTTGTACGTTTATGTCTTCTGAATTTCATCATGACAATCAAGGTTATGTAGTAGTTGAAAAAAATGGAGAACGTTTCGTGAATTTTGAAGAGAAAATCTATTTTGCGAATGAAACACCTAATGAATATGGTCAATTTGTTTCATTAACAGCCGTAGATAAAGAAGTAGCTGTTTCTAATGAAGCTCCATTAGATTTTTCAATTACCAAAAATGTTACTCAAATGTTTATCTCAATGATTGTGTTATTTTGGTTATTTATTTCCGTTGCAAAAGCTTATAAAACAACTGGGGTTACTTCAGCTCCAAAAGGAAAACAATCATTTTTAGAACCACTAATTATATTTGTAAGAGATGACATTGCTAAAGGAAATATTGGTCAAGGTTCGGAGCGGTTTGTTCCTTATTTATTAACGGTATTTTTCTTAATACTAACTAATAACGTTTTTGGATTAATTCCGATTGGAGCCAACTTAACTGGAAATATAGCATTTACATTGGTACTATCGACTGCTACATTAATTATTACAAACCTTAATGGAAACAAAAATTATTGGTCTCACATATTTTTACCACACGCCCCAAAAGCAATTTGGCCAATTTTAATTCCCATAGAGATTGCAGGTATTTTTATCAAACCTATTGCATTAATGATTCGTTTGTTTGCTAATATGACTGCTGGTCACATCATTGTAATTTCTCTAATAGGTTTAATTTTCGTATTCAAATCTGCTATGATTGGTTTTGTATCTGTACCATTTGCATTATTTATTGACATTCTTGAATGCTTAGTCGCTTTTTTACAAGCCTTTATTTTTACCATGCTTACAGCTCTATTTATTGGTTCAGCTGTAGCAGAACATCATGAAGATTCTCATCATGATGAAGATCACGAGCTGGCTAAAAGCCATCACTAATAATTTTTTTGTTTAACCATATAAATCACAAGTAAAATGACAGGAAGTATCGCAGCAGTTGGCGCAGGATTAGCAGTAATCGGTGCTGGCTTAGGAATCGGAAAAATTGGTGGAAGTGCAATGGAAGCTATTGCTCGTCAACCAGAAGCAGCGGCAAAAATTCAAACTGCAATGATTATCGCAGCAGCCTTAGTAGAAGGTGTTGCTTTATTCGGTGTTGTAGTTGCTTTAATGTCGAAGTAATCTTCAAAAAACAAACCAGGTCTATTACGGTTGGTAATAGGCTTGGTTTAAAATCTTTTATTTGAAAAAAACTCTTTATTTTTGCGGTTAAATAAAAATTAAGAAAAAACTAAAAAACTAAAAATTAATATGAACGGATTTATTTTAGCAAGCTTAATCGAACCATCAGTCGGTTTAATATTTTGGACAAGTATCACATTTATTATACTTTTAGTATTATTAGGTAAATTTGCATGGAAACCTATTCTAAGTGCTATAAAAACTCGTGAACAAGGAATAGAAGAAGCTTTAGCTAGCGCTGAAAAAGCATTAAATGATATGCGTGAGTTAAGATCTAACAACGAAAAAATATTAGCTGATGCGCGTAACGAGCGTGATAATTTATTAAAAGAAGCTCGAGACACAAAAGAAGCAATCATTGCAGAAGCAAAAGTAAAATCTCAAGCTGAAGCAGAAAGAATTATGTCATCAGCTCGTGAACAAATAACAAATGAAAAAAATGCAGCATTGGTTGAATTAAAAAATCAAGTAGCAACCTTATCAATTGAAATTGCTGAAAAGATATTGCGTAGTGAACTTTCTGGTGATGAAAAGCAAAAAGCATTAGTTACAAATTTAATGAAAGACGTAACCCTTAACTAAACTATGATAGTTGCAAATAGATACGCAAAGTCTTTATTAGACTTATCCATCGAAAAAGGTCAATTAGAGGCTGTTTATGCAAATATGGTGGAGTTAAAAACAGTATGTGCAAATTCGAAAGACTTTATTAACTTTTTGAATAGTCCTATTATTAATTCTGATAAGAAAATCGCTGTAATTAAATCCATTTTTGATAATAATGTCAATCAAATTACTTCAGAGTTTTTGTCAATTGTTACTACAAAAAGAAGAGAGTCTATCATTCCTGAAATAGCATCTGTTTTTATAGAACAATATCGTTCCCATAAAAACATTCTTACTGCAATTGTTACATCTGCAAAAGGACTAGATGAAACAACAAAACAAAAAGCATTAGATCTTGTAAAATCACAACTTAAAGGCGAAGTGGAACTAATAGAAAAAATTGACCCGACTTTAATTGGTGGTTTTATTCTAAAAATTGGAGATAAACAAATAGATAAATCTGTTTCTCGACAATTATCGAACTTCAAAAAAGAGTTAGTAAATAAAGCATTAAATTAATAAATAAACCATAACAATAATGGCTGAAGTAAAACCAGCAGAAGTATCTGCAATTTTAAGACAACAATTATCAGGTTTCAAATCGGAAGCTGAGTTAGAAGAAGTTGGAACCGTATTACAAGTAGGCGATGGGATCGCTCGTATTTACGGATTATCTAAAGTTCAATCAGGTGAATTGATTGAATTTGAAACAGGTTTACAAGGAATTGTATTGAACCTTGAAGAAGATAACGTTGGTGCTGTATTATTAGGAGGAAGCGAAGGAATTAGCGAAGGTTCATCTGTAAAACGTACGGGACGTATTGCCTCTATTAAAGTTGGAGAAGGTATGTTAGGTCGCGTTATTGATACTTTAGGGAATCCAATAGATGGTAAAGGACCTATACAAGGCACAACTTATGAATTACCTTTAGAACGTAAAGCTCCAGGTGTTATTTATCGTCAACCCGTTACTGAACCTTTACAAACAGGAATTAAAGCAGTTGATGCTATGATTCCTATTGGTCGTGGGCAACGTGAATTAATTATTGGTGACCGTCAAACTGGTAAAACTACCGTTGCTTTGGATACCATTATCAATCAAAAAGAATTTTATGATGCAGGAAAACCTGTATTTTGTATATATGTTGCGGTGGCGCAAAAAGGTTCAACCGTTGCAAACGTTGTTCGTACTTTAGAAGAAAATGGAGCAATGGCTTACACCGTTGTAGTCGCTGCTAATGCTTCTGACCCTGCTCCAATGCAATTCTACGCTCCATTTGCAGGTGCTGCAGTTGGTGAATTTTTCAGAGATACTGGTCGTCCTGCATTGATCGTTTATGATGATTTATCAAAACAAGCTGTAGCATATCGTGAAGTATCTTTATTATTACGTCGTCCTCCTGGACGTGAAGCTTATCCTGGAGATGTTTTCTACTTACATAGTCGTTTATTAGAACGTGCTGCGAAAATTAATGCTTCTGATGATATCGCTAAAAACATGAATGATTTGCCGGAATCGTTAAAACCGATTGTGAAAGGTGGTGGTTCTTTAACTGCTTTACCTATTATTGAAACACAAGCCGGAGACGTTTCTGCTTATATTCCTACCAACGTGATTTCTATTACTGATGGGCAAATTTTCTTAGAATCTAATTTATTTAACTCTGGTATTCGTCCTGCAATTAACGTAGGTATTTCAGTATCTCGTGTAGGTGGAAATGCTCAAATTAAATCTATGAAAAAAGTTGCAGGTACTTTAAAATTAGATCAGGCACAATATCGTGAATTAGAAGCTTTTGCGAAATTTGGTTCTGATTTAGATGCGGCAACAAAATCTGTATTAGACAAAGGTGCCCGTAACGTAGAAATTTTGAAACAAGCTAATGCGTCACCTCTTCGCGTTGAACAACAAATCGCTATCATTTATTTAGGTACCAAAAATTTGTTGCGTAAAGTTCCAGTAAATAAAGTAAAAGAATTTGAAAAAGAATTTTTAGATGTTTGTGAACGTAAAAACAAACAGCATTTAGATGCTTTAAAAGCAGGTAAATTTGACGATAATATTACAAGCGCGTTAGAAGAAACTGCAAAAGAATTAACAGCTAAATACAACTAAGAAGTTAGAATTAGGAAGTCAGATTTAAAAAATTAAATCTGACTTCTAAAATCTTGAATAAAATGCCAAATTTAAAAGAAGTAAGAAATAGAATCGTATCAGTTGGTTCAACTATGCAGATTACAAGTGCCATGAAAATGGTAAGTGCTGCAAAATTGAAACGCGCGCAAGATGCTATCACTCAAATGCGCCCTTATGCCAATAAACTACAAGAAATATTACAAAACGTCAGTTCAAGTTTAGATACTTCTGAAAATGCTTATGCACGTAATACCTCGGCTAAAAACATTTTATTAGTGGCAATCTCATCAAATCGTGGATTAGCTGGAGGCTTTAATGCAAATATTATTAAAAGAACATGGAACTTGATAAAAAATGATTATCAAGGACAAAATGTATCTGTTGTATGCATCGGAAAAAAAGTGAACGACGCTTTTAAAAGAACAAATTATGGCATTGTAGGTACTGATTTACCTCATAATTTAAATGAAATTTTTGACCGTTTAAATTATGAAAATGTTGCTCCAATTGCTGAAAAAATTATGGAGGCATTTGTAAATAATGAATTTGACAAAGTTGTTTTAGTTTACAACCAATTCAAAAATGCTGCAGTTCAGGTTGTTCAGGCAGAACAGTTTTTACCTATTGAGTCTGCTACTCCAAACGAGACTTCTTCAACAAGTACTGATTACATATTTGAACCCAACAAAGAATTCATTGTAAATGATTTAATTCCTCGTTCATTAAAAACACAATTTTATAAAGCTTTACTGGACTCATTAGCATCTGAGCATGGTGCACGTATGACCGCTATGCATAAAGCTACTGATAATGCTAAAGAAATGTTACGTAACTTAAAAATTAGTTATAACAAAGCTCGTCAAACAGCTATTACGACAGAAATTTTAGAAATTGTTGCTGGAGCAGAAGCATTAAATGGCTAACATGTCTCTGAGATATTTAGAAGCCTTTGCTTAATTGCAAAGGCTTTTTTTTTGAATTTAAAATCAGTTCTTTTAGCAAAAGAGGCTTAACGATTATCAATAGTATAAATTAAATTGTTTTGATTATTTTTGAGTGTCGTAATCACATTTATTGTAAACCATACGTTTTTATTAATATGCCACTATTTATTAGGTCAATTATTTCGTTTTTTATACTCATAAGCACACATCAACTGTGCGAAGCCCAAATAAACACTTATTTGAGAAAAGCTGAAAAAGCTATCGAAAAAAATAAAATTGACGATGCGAAAAATTATTACTTAAGTGCATATAAAATTGATAAAAATAACTTTGAAGCAAATTTAGGTCTAGGCTTTGTTTTGTGTGAATTTATGGGGAAGTATACTGAAGCAATTCCATATTTAGAAACAGCCTATCATAAAGATCCTACAGATACTGTAGCGGACTTGTATTATTCATTAGCTAAATGCTACAACCATCACGGAAATTTCATGAAAGCGCATGAACTATATCAAAAATTAATGTTTAAAATCAGTAATGATCAGGAACAGGATACTTATAGTGTGAGCGATATTAAAAAGAAAGCCCAAGATTGTTTATTTGCTAATCAAAACAAAGATTCACTTTTTGATAAAAACATTTATGTTGGTAATATGGGCTCCAGAATCAATACTGATATGCCGGAATACGTTCCTGTAATAAAAGATAATAACGAATTAATTTTTACTTCAAGAAGAAAAGATTCAGACAAAGAGAAAAAAAGCAAAGAAGATGATAAGTACTTTGAAAACATGTACGTCAGTAAACTTGAAAATGGTAGGCCTCAGCCTATTAAAGAATATGAACTAGGAGGCAATAAACTACAAACAAATTACTCAAAAAAACATGTCTCCGTCGTTTCATCCTCACACGACGGTAAAACTATGTTTTTATTTATTGACAATAATATTTATGAAATAAAGGTAGATGCCGATCAAATTAAACGAAGTAATGCTCTGTCTAAAAACGTAAATATTGATTACTATCAAAATCATGCTAGTATAAGTAAAGATGGCAGATCCATTTTTTTTACTAGCGAAGATGAAAGAGGTTTTGGAGGACTCGATATTTATAAATCGACCAAAGAAGGGGACGGAACTTGGGGAATTCCCGTTAATTTGGGATCAAACATCAATACCCTATACGATGAAGACTCACCGTACTTAGCTGATGATGGAAAAACTTTGTATTTTGCCTCAAAAGGACATCCGGGTTTTGGTAACTACGATATCTATCAAAGTAAACTAGTTAACGGAGAATGGTCTATTCCCGAAAATTTAGGGCAACCTATTAATTCTCCAGACCATGATATTTTTCTTGTACAATCAAGTAAATATACAAACGCCTATTTTTCATCAAATCGTAAAGGTGGATTTGGTGACATGGATATTTACAAAATAACTTATTTTAATAAATTCAATCAACAATGCAGAGAAAAACAGAATAACTATATACCGCTTGAAGCCAATTTAATCGATAAAAACTTACAACTTGTAAATTTTAAAGCCAATATACCTAAACATTTAAACATTATTTCATGCCAATGGTCATTCAACCAAACAAAATTAAAAACTGACTCTCTTAGTTTTACTCACAAGGTTTCTAATACCGACATTGGAGATTCTGTGTATGTGAAAATTATAGCAGGCTGTGATACTTGTTTAGATCCAGTGGTATTATGTAATTTTATTAAATACCAAAAACCCAAAGAGCTTTTGGTTTCGAAAACGGATGAATCTCTTGCACAAAAAAACCTCAATATTCCTGAAAACAACCAAAAAACAGATCAAATTATTTACGATGCAGATTTAAAAGTATCATACCTAACAAAATCTCACATCGATTCTTTAAACTTAGATTTGAGTCCTATTTACTTTACCTATAACCTATCAAACTTATCCAAGGAATCTGCTTCTATTCTTAACAAAAATTTAAAAATTTTATCTAAGCATCAGGAGCTCTCTGTTTTAATTTATGGGTTTACCGATAGCAGAGGTTCCGACCAACATAATTTAAAACTATCAGAACAACGTGCGCTTAAAATCAAATCTTATTTATTACAACATGGACTCAAATCAACTCAAATCAAAAACGTAGTTGGTAAAGGTGAAACATCTATTTTAAATCACTGCAAAGAGGGTGTAATATGCAACGAAACAGAACATGCAAAAAATCGTCGTGTTGAGATAATAGTCATTAAAAATAAATAATGAAATATTAATGATTTTTCTATAAGATAATACTCATTTTTTTGCTAATTCTTGTAGGTTATTTTATATTTATATCGTTGTAAGCGCGCACAACAGAGTTTAAATAATAAGCCTAGCGCCAAGGCACATAAAAAATTATCACTATGAAAAAAGTATTTTTAACTGTAGCAGTAGCTCTTTTAGCAGGATCTTTAACTACTTTAAATGCTCAAGTTGAGCCAGCTAAAAAAGGTGCAGAATCTAAAGACGCTCACAAAGGAGAACACAAAGGAGAGCATAAGGGTGACCACAAAGAAGAGCATAAAGGTGAGCACAAAGGAGAACACAAAGGCGAGCACAAGGGTGAGCATAAAGGAGAACACAAAGGCGAGCACAAACCTCACTAACAAAAATTGATTTTAGACCTTTTTCCTGACTTCCGCATTTTAACACCCAAAATCAAAAAGCTCTTTAAGCATTTTTTGCTCATCTGTTAAAAGAAGCACCTTGGATTTAAGTTTCCCATTTTGTGGCAATCGGATTGT